>Ga0307373_10000678_pt1 | contig 65659 bp, 71 predicted proteins | sample OX2MG_FD_202534 | JGI IMG/M metagenome (GOLD analysis project Ga0307373, IMG submission 202534) | Soil microbial communities from Risofladan, Vaasa, Finland - OX-2 | ecosystem: Environmental > Terrestrial > Soil > Coastal area > Acid sulfate soil | place: Finland: Risofladan, Vaasa | collected... | reverse complement strand
CGGTCCGGGAATGGTGCACCCGTCTCACCAAGGAGCAGAAGGAACTCCTCGCCACCCTCGGAGCGAGCGAGTATCTACCTGCTACCTAAATCCGCGGGAAGGCAGGTCAGAGAGCGGAAGCTCGCGGACGCGAAGCATCGGGGAGGAGGATACTCCCTCCCCGGGATAGTACTATCGCTGGAGAGTCACCAAAGGTGAAACTCGGTTACCGGTTTCGGCACTAGGGCACCCTAGTTTGGTAGGCCCAGTGATCGACGCGAGTAGGCGCGGAATCGGGAGCAACGGAACATGGCGGCAATACGTATAGCCCACCCGCCGTCGACGGAGTGGGGGCAGGCGATGGTGAACCCAAAGACCGACTGTGAAGTGGAACCCACACTTCACGCCAGTGAACAGATGCGCGACCGGAAGCTCTCGACCGCCAGGCTGGAACGACTCGTCCGGGAGGGTCGCTGGGCCTCGGAGGGCGCGAACCCGTTCGTGGTGACCCACAAGAGGTGGATGGCAAAGGTCATGGTGGGGGTCTGCAATATCCGGGTGGTCACCGCGTGGCGACGGGGAGGACCATGAAGGGGAACGGGAAACGGTGCGCCGTATGCGGGGGAGCGCTGCGACGTGAAACCCGTCCTTACACGTCTCGAGGTGTCTCCTTCGGTAAGTTCGAGTTCGATGTCTGCTCCGAGTGCGGCGACACGCTGGTACCCAAGAGAACCTCGCTCGCCATCGAGAAGATAGCGAAGGAACGAGGCCTGTGGGGAGCGGGCCCGGGAACGGTCGAACCTCCCGTGCCGCAGCCCAGGGGCACGAGGGCCCACGCCTGACGGTCGTACCGAACCACTCGCTTTCCGCCCGCGCCTCCCTACAGTCGGACAGTGAAGGCTACGGGAAGCGAGCGAAGGAGTCCCTGCTCGAGGTCCGCCGGAGCCGGTTCGTTGCACCGGGCCTCGGGCCACAAGATTACGGGCGGGGACCGTATTAGCGCAACCGGTAGGCGGACGGCTTCGAGATCATCATGGAGGTGCGGGCGCTGCCCGCAGTGGAGCGCATCGCATCGCAGACGCACGCCGGCCCGACAGACCTTCCACTGGCAGACCCGACCGAGATAGTTCCCATCCGGATCCGCCAAGAAGACGTCCGCACCCTTCCCCAGAGACTGAGCGGCCCCCATCAGCCGTCTCGCGTGACACGCAAGAGGCGCGAGGTCAGCGATGGGTTCCACCGTTATCAGGAGGTCGATGTCCTTCGGGTCCTGCTTGGTCGTGGTCAGCGAACCGATCAAGGCGACTCGGGTGACTCCGTGGACCTGGGCGATGTCGGGTACGAAGGTTCGTGCGAGCCGGATGAGTGCCAGCCGTCTTCCGCTCCCTTCCTCGGACCGCATCGTCGGCCTTACGGTTCCGTACCGCATCCTCGGCAGGACGAGGATGGCACGCCACATGAAGCCGCGGGCTCGGTCGGCGAGTTCACGAGGCACCCTCGTCTCTGGGCGCGCTCCTCGCAGTCCCCACTCGATCGCGCGCGCTCCACATCAAGATCGCAGTCGCGGAGGACGGGAGAGTCTCCTCGCGACTGGCTAGGCCGCTGGGGGTTCTCGCCGCGAGTCACCCCTAAGGGTGCCCGTGATCCTGGGGGGGAGTCAAGCCGGCTGCGCCGGGCGCGTCGTCTTCGTCCTCGGAGGCGATGGGTTGATCCGAAGGCCACCCGGCCGACGCGCTGTCCAAGGATAAGGGGGAAGCGATCTCGCGTCGGAGGCGCCGGGACCGCAGCTCGCGAAGCAGTACAAGGGCAACTATCGCGGCGGCGATTCCGGCGGCCAGCAGAACGAAGCCCGGGTTCGAGAACGCGGCGATTAGCGCACTTTCCATCGACGATTGGTAGATGCCGAAGAGGTCGGACCCCGGGGTCAGGAGCATCCGGTCCAATACCCCCAAGACAATCGTGAACACACCCATGCCGAGGAACAGACCACCCGCGATGAGCTTCGAGGAGTGGATCTCGGTCTCGTGACCGAGGAGGCGCAGCCGAACCAGTCTGCCTCGAAGGAACCTCGGTGTCGGTACGGCCCGCCGATCCCAGGCGAGAGCCACTACGAGCAGCGGAAAGACCATCCCGATTACGTACGCGAGGCCGACGACGAGAGCCGACAGCATCGTTCCGGAGAGCACCGTAAGCACCAAGACGCCCACGAGCACCGGGGCGCAACAGGAACTCGCCACCCCCCCAAAGACACCGAGAGCGTAGACGGAAGGAAGGTCGCTTCTCTTGAGATCCACACCGCGGTGCATGGGCGGGAGAAGGGCAACCCCCCACAGCGTGAGGAGTCCCAAGACAACCATGAAGAAACCTCCGATAACGAAGAGCAACGGGTGGTTCACCGTGATGAACGTCGTTAGGAGCGAGACACCCATCGCGATCGGGAGGAGCACCGTCGCTATCCCGGCGCCGAAGACGGCGGTCATCCCCAGGCGACCGGACATCGTGTCGAACGACTTGGCCATGTAGGACGGGAGGAGGACGGTAAAGCAGCATGGCATGGCGAGCGCCACTATCCCGGCGATGAAGGCGACGACAATCGTGGCGAGGAATAGCGCCGCCGACATCAGAGGTTCACGGGAACCGACGCACCCAGCGCTCGGCGCAGATCTTCCTCGCGAATCTTCCCCTTACCCAGAAGCCGGCCATCGCCGATAACGCCCGGAGGGAAGAGAATGGAGTGCTCCTCGGCAAGCCTCACTCCCTCTTCCGAATCGAACCGCACCTCTCGCACCGAGAGGTCGGGTACAACTTGAGCGATTTCACCCAGGATCCGCTTGACCCGGACACACGGATTGCAGCCTTCCTGGGTGATCAGGACTACTTGCGTAGGGCCATCCCCTCAGCCGCTCAGGGCGTTCTGGACCGCTTGAAGGATCTGGGAATCCGGGACCGACATGTCGGTCGGTCCAAAGTCGGCCCGCCAGACCACAACGCCCGTTTCGTTCACGAGAAGGAACGTGTGCCCCGGCGCTGCTCCGGGCATCATGCTGACCGCAGCCCCGGTCGTGTCGTAGGCGTTTGAGACGGCGAGGGTTGGGTCGGCGAGTACAATGGTGTGACTGACCCCGCTCTGCTGGGACCAGGTGGACATGTCGGAGAGAGAATCGCCCGTGATCTGAACAACCACGACGTGGAACTGCTGGAACGCGCCGGCATCTCCGTCCAGCGAGATCATCTGCTGCAGGCAGGGCGAACAGCCCAACCCCTCATTGAAGAAGAGCAAAACGTTATATTGCCCCCACTCGGCGGACAGCGTGAACGTCCCTCCACCGTTCGCAATGGCCAGACTGAAGTCGGGAGCATCGCGGCCCACCCACCCGGTCGGCTTTGCGCCAAGGTTGGGTCCGTACTGAACGACGTACACGACAACGAGAGCGAAGGCCACCAGGATCGTTACGAGGACGACTATCTGCCGCGACCCCGGAGCGCGATGCCGCCGCTCGTCCACCGGCGGGAGCTGCTTCGGCTTTCGATCAATCTTGGCTTGACGCCGGTAGTAGAGGGCTCTCAACGCTCCGGCAGGGTCTGCGTCCCCCGGGGCGTGGAATCCTACTTTCCGGTCGCGGGCCACCTTGTCCCAGGTTGCCCCCCGGGCATGAAGCTTCTCGACTCGTTGCCAGTCCGTCATGTAAGTGCGCTCGGATAGGACCCGTTCAAGCTTGTAGTGCTCTCGCGACCCTTCTCGCTTTCTTGTCCGTCATCTTGTTGAAATGAGGCGTGGAGCGATGCGCGTGCTTGTCCGACAAAGGCGTGTGGTTGAGCCCACCGATGTACGGCACAAGTCGATGCTAGAGAGAGCATCTGTGCCCGCAGTTCTGCTCTGGCATTCGCCGACCTCGAGCTACCATCGAGTGTGTAGTACCGTTCGGATATAAGCCGTTGGTCAATCTCATTCGACGGGCGGCCTTTATAATGTGGTTTGTCACATTACCCCATTAGAGGCCTTCATGCAGAGCCACGCCCCATCTTCGGTTGCGCCGAGCGACAAACGCCGGTGGCTGCTTCCCCTGGTAGCGATAATCCTCGTCGCCGTTGTCTTCGTCGTAGTAACTGCGGCATGGGCTGCGTCGGCTAACACCAGCGGCTATGGCTGGATGATGGGTGGGGACGGCGGCTGGGGTTGGATGTGGGTAGTGGGCGCGTTGATGATGGCGATACCCCTGATTCTCCTCGTCTTGCTGATCGCCTTACTCCTCCGGCCCTCCTCCTCGCAACCTCAGGTCGTCTTGATGGCCTCCCCTCCCGATTCCCTTTCCGAGGTCCGGATGCGCTACGCCCGCGGGGAAATCACGTCGGAACAGTACCGTCAGGTTCTCAACGACCTGCAAGCGATTCACTGAAACCCGCTTTCATCCAGAGCGTACGGAGGTAAATGCATTCGATGGCGGTTGTATCAGCTTCCCACGAACGACTGGACTCGTGGATCTACCGTAATCGAGAGCGCCTCAAGACAGGGATGCGTGTCCTATTTGGCGCCGTCTGGGGGATTGACGGCGTCCTGAAGTTCGGGAGTGGGGTACCCGATTCGTTCTCCTCGATGGTTCAATCCGCGGGCAACGGCCAGCCCGCGTGGTTACAGGGTTGGTTCTCCTTCTGGGCCGGTCAGGCGGCGCAGAACCCGACGTTCTGGGTCTACCTCACTGGGGTGTTAGAGATCGCCTTGGCTGCCGCGCTTCTCCTCGGATTCGCTCGCAAGGTCGCCTACGGAGGCGGCATACTCCTGAGCCTGTTCATCTGGGCGGTCCCTGAAGGATTCGGTGGCCCCTACGGTCCCAGTTCCACCGACATCGGGACGGGAATCGTCTACGCCTTCGTGTTCCTCCTCCTCATGATCGTCAACGCGACGTATGGCCCGTCCCGATACTCCCTGGACCGGCTGCTCGAGCGCCGATGGCCGGGTTGGAGCCGGATTGCCGAGATCCGGGGGCCGTGGGTCCGGGACGCTCCTCCTCGGTCGGGAAGCTGAACACCGGCCTTGGCGACCGACCCCGTCTGCGGTATGTTTGTCGATGAGAGGTCGGCCACCCTCAAGCTCGTCCGTGACAACCGCACCTACTCCTTCTGCTCGAACCGGTGCTTTCAGGAGTTCGCTCAGCCGGAACGTGAGATGGCCCGTCTTCGGACCAAACTCGCTGTCGGTTGGCCAGCCTCAATCGTCATCGTTTTCCTGACTTATGGGCAGCCCTTCCCCACCTGGCCATGGGTAGCGCTCCTCCTCGCGAGCATCGTACAGTTCTACCCCGGCTGGCAGTTCTACGTCGGCACCCGGGACGCGATCCGGGGCCGCAATTGGAACATGGACACTCTGATCGCCGTCGGAACGACTGCCGCGTTTGCGTATAGCGTCGCGGCTCTAGTCCTGCCGGCCCGTCTCCCCGCGGCGTACTATTTCGACGCGTCGGCGATCATCATAACCCTGATCCTCACCGGCAACTACCTCGAGCACCTTACGCGCGAACGCGCCCGGGGCGCGCTCCGGCGGCTGAATGAGCTTCTCCCGACCACTGCGCTCCTTCTTCGAAGCGGGAAGGAGTTCGAGGTGCCCGTCTCGGAGGTCAAGGTGGGCGACCGATTCCGAGTGCGACCTGGCGCCCGATTTCCAACGGATGGTTCGGTGCTCGAGGGGCGTTCCTCGGTCAATGAGGCGGTGTTGACCGGCGAGAGCATGCCGGTAGAGAAGAGCACCGGAACCGGGGTCATCGCAGGTTCGGTCAACGGTGAGGGGCTTCTAACGGTGCAAGCCACCAAAGTGGGTGAGGACACTGCGCTTGCCCAGATCGGCCGGCTTATGACCGAAGCGGAGACCAGTCGGGTTCCGCTCCAGCAACAGGCCGACCGGATCGCCACAGTGTTCGTCCCCCTCGTCCTCCTCCTCGCGATCGGCGCCTCCCTGGCCTGGGCGCTGCTCGGTGTGGGATTCACGGTCGCCCTCCTCGTCTTCGTCTCGGTCGTGATTATCGCATGCCCGTGCGCTTTCGGAATCGCGACCCCCGCTGCGATTGTCGCGGGCACAGCGCGAGCGGCAGAGGAAGGCATCCTGTTCAAGGGACGGGACTCCCTCGAACAGGCGAGTCGGGTGGACGTTGTACTCACCGATAAGACGGGTACGTTGACCCGGGGCGAGCCGATCCTAACCGACACAATCACTACGCCCGGGACTACCGAGCAGGAGCTTCTCTCGTTGGCGGCTGCACTCGAGTCCGGCTCGGAACACCCTCTCGCAAGAGCGGTCGTCCGGGCTGCCGAGGCACGTGATCTCCAGCTCCCTGCGGCGGACGCAATCCGGGCTGACCCCGGTAGGGGGATACGTGGGCGGGTCGCCGGAGCTGAGGTGGCGGTTCTGAACGAACGTGCGGCCCTCGAGGATGGGGCGAGGCTCAACGAGCTCCAAACGGCGATCGACCGGCTGACCTCCGAGGGTAGGGGATGGTCGGTGGTCCTCCGAGACTCGACACCAATCGGCCTGCTCGGATTCTTCGACGAAGTGGCGCCCGGGGTCCACGAGGCAATCCAGACGCTTGCGGCGGACGGCATCTCGGTCGTGATGGTCACGGGGGACCACCCATCGGCGGCTCAGACGGTAGCGCTAGAGGCCGGAATCGCCGAGGTCCACGCGTCGATGACTCCGGGAGCAAAGCTCGCCCTCATCCGTGAACTCCGAAAGGCCGGTCGAAAGGTCGCGTACGTTGGCGACGGGATCAACGACGCCCCCGCTCTCGCAGAAGCCGACCTCGGTATCGCGATCGGGTCGGGAACGGACGTCGCCCGCGAGGCCGGAGGGGTGATCCTGATACGGTCCGACTTTCGAGGAGTGGCGCTGGCCCTCCGCATCGGTCGTCGAACGGTTCGGAAGGTCCGAGGGAACCTGACCTGGGCGATCGGATACAACGCGGCTCTACTTCCGCTCGCTATGGGAGCGCTGGTGCCGGTCTTGGGCCTGGGGGTCTTCCAAACACTCCCCATCGCCGCGGCCATCGCGATGGCTCTTTCCTCGACGACGGTCGTGCTCAACTCTCTGTCGCTCCGGAAGGTTAGACTCGATACCCCCGCGGGGCGTGCGGTACGGCCCCTCAGTATCAATGGATCTGTCCCGACCTGATGACGAACAGGATCGACCTCGTCGGGAAAGCTCAGCGAGGTGGGTCAAACTCCGTTAGGGTCTGCTGTGGCGAGTCTTCCGGCGAGGTGTGGACCTCCGGCCCATCACCCTCCGGTAGTGGCGGGCAGCTCGAACCCGGTTCCCACACCCCGTCGGGGAGCACCAGATTTGCTGGCGAGTCCGGGCTAGGATGAAATGGTTGCATCCGGGGCCCCGGCACGCCCTCAACGTCGCCCGCCCGGGGCTTGTCAAAAGGTCAGTCACCGATTGGGCCACAGCCCCGGCGATCCCGTCAGCTGCGGACCTCCTCGTACTCCTCTCCATGACCATCCATCGCCCCCGGTGCCACATTAGATCGTTCCGCCCTGTGGCTCGTTGCCGAGTCGAGTTCACTCGGGCAAGCGAAGATGCGGGCGGCGAGGTGCGGCCAACGCAGGCACCAAGCAACACCCGGATGTCTGCCCGGAACTGACGCAAGGACCCGATATCCTTACGTCCGGCTTTACTGATCGACAGGTTCGGCCGCGCCTGTATCCATCGATTGAACTCTTCGATTGACGAGAGGGCGTCTGCGACGCGACAACTTGGACAGGCGACCGAGTTGGCGAAGTCCACAGCCAGGAGTCCTGCTCCTGTGCGCTCCCGAGGGCCTTGATGCACGTGCCCGTGGGCCATCGAACGCCTACGAGGGTCGGAACGATATTAGCTGAACCTGAGGGGGGAAACGGACGGGGTTGTGTGACTCTTCGGGGCTTTTCCACGCACGGACTGAGAAGCAAGGGAGCCAGAAGCCCCGACAACGTTACAGCCCCAACGGACGGAGGTGGCTAAGTACTCTAATGGATAATCATCGTCGGCGACGTTAGCATGACGAAAGTGAAGGACCCGGTCTGTGGAATGTCGATTGAGAGCGCCAAGGCAGCCGCCCAAGGGTCGTACGGGGGAAAGGTCGTTTATTTCTGCTCGGACAGTTGCCGACAGACCTACGAGACAGCACACAAGCCCGGCTGAGACCGGCGCGCGCTCCCCACATTAAGCCCGCGGTCGCGTGAGACACGACCGTCCCCTCGCTCCGCTCGGCGGGCATAATGCGGCCCCGGCCTCGGTCCTCGCTCGCACCGCTCGACGCGAGCCCTGCGCGCTCGCTTCGCGTCGATGACCGCGTGAAACGCCGTCGAGGCCGCGGAACCCGCAAGCCCATTATCACGACCTGCCCTGGTCAGGGCGGGCGATCGCTATGCGGATCCTTCGGGACCTCGATCTCCAAGAGCTGGTGGACCTCCCCAAGGTGGTCGAGCGCATGGAGGCGGGGTACCGAGCCGACGCCCGGGGAGATGTCGTGCCGTTCCCCCGGAGCCGCTTCGAGGCCCGCGGGGTGTTTCTGGCGTGGCAGGGAGCCGCGATTCCTTCCGAAGACCTGCTGGGTTACCGCTCCTACGCCTACAACGCCGAGGGATACGACCGAGGAGAACAGGTGGTGGCGCTCTATGGGTACTCGAGCATGGACGTTCGGGCCGTCTTCGTCGGCCGTCTCGTCGGGAATCTCCGTACCGGGGCGGCCTTGGCCGCAGCTCTCCACCTCGCGGAGCCGGGCGTGCAAGAGGTCGGGTTCATCGGAACCGGTGACCAGGCCCGGAACGCCCTCGCCTGCATCGCCTCCACGTTGCGACCGAGCCGTGTGGTCGCGTGGAGCCCGACCTTGGCTCGACGAGAGGAGTTCCGCGCGTGGGCGGACCGTGTCCTTGGTCTTCGGGTCGAGCTTGGCCAGGACGCGGCCGAGGTGGTCCGGAGCGTGCCGGCGATCGTCCTCGTGACCTCGGCTGAGAACACGGTCGTCACGTCGGAGATGATCGCCCAGCCGAAGCTGCTCCTGAGCATCAGTGCCTATCGACGTCCCGAGATCGACGTTCGGCTCTTGGACTCGGCCACCCGCATCTGGACCGACAGCGTCGCGCAGGCGAGCGGTCCGGGATGTCTGTTCGAGCCGGACGCGCGACGCGCCAAGCTCCGTCCGCTCGGTGAAGGAATAGCCGACGGGTCGACCCGCGACCAAACGTCCACCCGGATCATCATCAATACGGGTGCCGCGTGGGAGGAATTGATGCTGGCGGAGATGATGTACGAACTCGCGGAGTCCCGGGACCTGGGCGTCTCGGTCGCGATGCCGAAAGAGCGGCCGGGAGCGGCGGTCTTCTAACGTGGTCGCTTCGACGATTGAGATTCTCCAAACCTCGAGGAAGGAACGATGGTCCTCGGACCGACGCCAACGCCTCCGAGACCGACGCCGCGAACCCCTTCGCCAAACTCTGCCGTGCGTCCTCGCAAGCCGCTCCCGTCCCACGCTACGCCAGCGTGCCCCGCTGGCAGGCCCGCCGGCGCGCCCGGGACGGGTCGCGGACGCGGGGGGGGTTCGAGTCGCGCGTGGTGTTTGAGGACGCGGGGGATGAGGAGGCGGGTGAGGCGTCAGCGTGTTGGGGTCAGAGCATACCCACGAGAGGTCTACGCGAAGTCCTAGCTCTGACCATTCCGCCGAGCGGCGAGAGTCGTAACGGACCATCCAATGTAACGTACGTTACACTTATGTGCGTTCATTCCCTGGGACATTGGGAGAAACCATGAAGTTCGTCACGCGAGAGAAAGCCAAGGTCGACCGTATCGCCTGCCCCTGGGTCATCAGCCGGTTCGTGGACAACAAGGCCGAGTTCTTGTTCGTCCCAAAGGAGAAAGTATTCGAGGTAGCCAAGGAGGAGGGGGCGGTCCCGTTCGATGCACCGGGAGCGGAACTCCACCACTACGAGGAGAGTGGGCAGGAACGGGTCAGCTTCGATGCCGTCATTCGAAAGTACAAGCTCACGGACCCGGCCCTGCTGGATCTAGCAGAGATTGTTCGAGGGGCCGACGCGTCGCTCGCGAACCCGCGGCCGGAGTCTGCGGGACTCGAGGCGATGGCGCTCGGGTTCCGCCAGATTGCGAAGGATGATCACGACAACCTGCGGCTCCAGTTACCGGCATACGATGCGCTCTACGCTTACTGCGAGTGGAGGATCCGCGAGAAAGGGAAGCTCGAACACTCCGTCGCATGAGTTGGAAGGGGATCCAAAGGATGACCGGCTTACCTCGAACGTAACCCGAAGATGCGGTGGGCTACCGAACGGAGGCCGCACGTTGATCGGTGCGCGTCGGCGTGGTTCATTCGCCGGTTCGTGGATCCGAAGGCGAGCTTCCTGTTCGTGGGCCCGCAGGAGGTGGCTCCCCGCGGGGCGACGCCCTTCGACCTCCCATCGGCCGAGCTGGGCCACCGTGGCGGGAGAGTCACTTTCGACGCGCTGTTGGTCAAGTGCCCGGCCAAGTACCCCCGGAAGGACCGGGCTCTGGCCCGCATGGCTGAGCTCGTTCGCGATATTGACCTCGCTGCCTTTCGGCTTCCGGAGTCACGTGGGCTTGAGATCATCCTTTACGGTCTCCTCCTGGCGGAGCCAGATGACCGGCAAGTTCTTCTCAAGGCCGAGCCGGTGTTCGAAGGGCTCTACCAGTACTACCGCGGGGATCAGGAACATTGACTCGGCCTCCGTCGACACGAGAGCGCTCGCTGCTTCTTGGGTACCAGATTCCGGTGGAGCCCAGTCGCTATCGGGTCTCCGTCTGGCGACGTCTTCGCCGAATCGGAGCAGTCCCGCTGCATCGTGCTCTCTTCGTCCTGCCCGACTCACCGTTGAATCGCCTGCGAGTCGCCGACATAGCGCACGACATCGAGAATTGGGGAGGTCACGCGTGGATCTTCCTAGCCACCCCACTCGCTCTACGACCGACTCGCGTAGCTTCCCTGCGACCGACAACCGAACGGATCCGCAAATGATCCCAGCAAAGGAAAGCACCTTCGGAGTGAGGTTGCCGGCATGAGCCTGGCCCGGGTCGCGCGCATCGCCTTGCCCGGGCACCCTCCCGAGGGAGGATTCGACCACGCCGCCGTAGACAGTCGGACGTCCCGACTGTACGTCGCCCATACCTCCAACGACGCCGTGGACGTGGTGGATCTCGAGGGCCGGAGGTTCCTCCAATCCATTCCGAATCTGGCGGGGGTCGCCGGTGTGTGGGTGGCCGAGAACGAGCGCCGGCTGTTCACCTCGAATCGAGCAGAGGATACCGTTAGCATCATCGATTTGGACACGACGAAGGAAACCTTCCGGGTTCCGACCGGCTCTCGGCCCAATGGGATGGCCTTCGACCCGGGCCGGGGAGTTCTCTTGGTGGCAGGGGTCGGGAACCCGGAAATCCCCGGGGCCCCACCGACCCTCACCTTCGTGGACACGGCCCGTGGGAGGGTGATCGACCAGCTTCTCGCTCCAGGGAGAACCCGGTGGGCGACCTATCACCCCGCGACTGACTCGTTCTATGTAAACATCGCCGACCCTCCCACCATCGCCGAGGTCAAAGCCTCCGACACCGGTCGGTTGGGCCGTCTCATCCGCGTCCCCGCGAAGGGTCCCCATGGACTGGAACAGGACCCCGGGGGGACGCTCCTGTACTGTGCCTGCGACGAAGGTGTACTCGTGACCGTGGAACTCCCTTCGGGGCGGGCAGAACGCGTCGGCGCCCTCGCGGGCGCTCCGGACGTCCTCTGGCTCAATCTCAAGCGACACCACCTCTACTGCGCGGTCGAAGATCCCGGCGTGATCCACGTATTCGGGCTCGCCCCGTGCCGACTCCTCGAGACGGTGACGACGGCTCGGGGGGCCGGGACGCTGACCCTTGACCCGGCCCGCAACGAAATCCACTCCTTCTGCCCCGACTCTCATGAGGACATCGTTCTCCGGGACCTGGAGGCAGTATCGTTGCTCGGCGGCGCTTCGCGGTGAATCCGATCGGACCCGGTTCGAATCGCGCGGGCGACGAGGCGGTGGTGTGGAACGGTGCGAGCCACCCTCCAGAAGACGCCGGCGCGAGTCTCGAAAAGGCGACTGCCACCCGGGATCCCACCGACCGAAGGGACCATACGGGACCAACCGTCCCCCCTCAGTTGTCGAGGGTGGACGGATGGTTAATCCCAGAATGGATTGCGATCTGGCTCCCGACCTGCACGCGACGAGGCAGCTCCTCAAACGGGGTCTTGCTTGGACCGACCTGGAAAGAGCGGTCCGGGAGGGTTCCTGGCGGCCCGAGGGCGAGAACCGGTTCGACGTTGCGTACGGGCGATGGCATCTGAAGGTCCGCGCGGGCCGGTGTACCCTTAAGGTCTCGACCGGCTTTCCGGAGGACCGACGATGAGCGCGAAAGGGAAGCGTCTCCAGGGGAAGTCATGCCCCGAGTGCGGGGGTGTCCTGCTGGAAGAGGTTCGTCCGTTTTCCATGGAGCGTGTCTTCTTCGGCAACTACCCGTTCTGGGTCTGTTCCAAGTGCGGGGAGGTTCTGACACCACCCGAGACCTACAGCGTTTTGAAGAAGGTGGCGCGGGCCAAGGGACTGTTCGGACATGGAGCAGCCAGCCTCGAAGTGCCTCACCCGGTGACGCCCGCCAGGGGTCTGAAGGCCCCGGCGTAGGCTTCGCCGGCTCGGATGAGGAAGGCGGTTCGCGACAAAGTCTGCCCCGAGTGCGGGGGGGCCCATCCTCCGTGGGAAGGAGGCATTCACCTTCCGCGGGGTCAACCTCGGGGCGTTCGAGGTCCGCATCTGCGGGCGGTGCGGGGAATCGTCCTTCACGCCCGCGGGCTCGAGAGCCATTGACCGAGCCGCGAAGGCGAAGGGGCTCTTCGGAACCGATGCGGAAGAGAACGCTCACTCCGCCCTTCACCCAAGGTCCACCCGAGCCCACACGTAGGTCACGTACCTCGCCGCCTTCGAGTCAGTGGTTCCCTGCTCCTGCACTCATCGCGCTCCTCTCATCGACCACGCGGTCCCTTCTTGAAGTCCGCGCAGCGACTGCCGCCCGCGCGAACATCAAGAGGGCCCGGCCTCGGTCCTCGCTGGCACCGCTCGGCCTGAGGCCTGCGCGCTCGCTCCGCGTCGATGACCACAACGAGCGCGCAACGCGCCTCCGAGTTCGATGCCGCGAACCCCTTCGCCGAACTTTAGCCCACCCGAGCGAAACGCGCGCCGTTCCGCGCGAACCGGCCGGAGGCCACGACCACGCATGCGCGGTGGCTCGCTAACGCGGTTCCGAGTCGCGCGTGGTGTTCAAGGAAAAGGGCGACGAGGAGACGGGCGAGACCCGCTGTTTCAGCACCTTGGGAGTGACGAGCGACCGCGCCAACCGGACGAAGTGCGCGGAGGACCGAGAGGTCGCGCGGTGGCCCGCAGAAGTTCGATCGTGCAGATCGGCATCGGAGGAGACTACGGACCACTACACTGATCCGTGGCCATTCGCGTCAGTCGTCAGGAAAGTGGTTCGTAGTAGTACTCACCGACTGACGAGAGCCCGGCCCTTTTCGACGCTCATCCGACCGGCCTACTCGGTGCAAGAGATCGCTAACTCCCTGACTGAAACGTGCCGACGAACCCACTTCGGTCCTCCACCGAAGGCGGCGAACCGTTTCCCCGGGGCGACGGGAGATCCGTCCCCCGGGACCAACCCAGCCGCTCGAAGTCGGCTCCGCGAGTCCGATGCTCGCCGCGGGTAGTCGGTTTGTTTGGGTCCACGCGGACTTGAACCGACGACCTCCCGGCTCCGAGCCGGTCCACTCACCCTCGCCTACGCGAAATGCCACTCGGAGGGCCGGGGTTGCACCCTCGTTCCGCTTCAAGCAGTCGATGCCGGAATCGGATCAAGCGGGTGGGCCCTCGTACGTGCCGGTGGTACCTGGTCCGCATACCCAAGGCTCGCTTTGAAACGGTCGATCGCTCCGGTCTCCAAAGGAGCCGATCGGAGGCGGTCGGCAAGGAAGAGGCTGAAGAAGTCGCCGAGAACGACGCCCCCGAGCGTGTACTCCAGCGAATCGTTCCCAGGGAGTCGAACGACCCGGGCGAACGCCGCCCGCCGGCGCACCAAGCGCTCGAAGTGGACACACCCCTGAGCGACCGGTCGCAATGTCTGCGCACAAGTCAGAAGGATAACGCCCCACCGATTGGCGTCGGAACTCGGGAGCGCATCCCAGCCGGCAATCGCGTTGTGAAACGCACCGGGAAGCTCATCTAACATCGCGAGGCGCTTGGCATTCTCTTCCACCCCCGTTTTCCAGCGGCGGGCGATCGGCAGGAGACCGGCCTCGGCGTAGATGATCGGGGTCCTTCGCCCGAGAGCCTCAGCGAGAGCTGCGGCCGGACCCCGAGGACTCGCGTACCGACTCCGCATCCTGTGGATCCGCCGAACCGTGCCGGCGATCCGATCCGCATTCGATACGGCCAGCCAGGAATCGAACAGTCCGAGGAGCCCCCCTAGGGCGGACCCGACGGTGGTCCGCGGGGGCCGATCGGGAGCGAGCCGAAAGATCGGGACTCCCTCTCGGTCCGCGCGTTCGTGCAGTTGGCCCCCGGCTGTGAAGACGATACGACACGCGCCGCGCCGTCCGGCCTCCTCGTACGCGCGCAGTACCTCCCAGGTCTCTCCTGAATGACTCGAGAGGATCACAACCGAGCCGGGGCCATGCTCGGGAGGAAGCGAGGGGCCTCGGACCACCCGGATCGGCAAGCCTCCCTCTCCGCCGAGGACGACGCTCGCAAGCTCCCCTGCAGTAGCGGATCCCCCCATGCCGACGATGATCACCGGGGCCCGAGGGATGCGAAGGGCCGAGCCTGACAGGCATGCTCCTTCGCGGAATCCGGGCTCGATATGATCGGGCAGCTCGCCGAGGAAGGTGCGCATCTGGTCTAGCTCGCTCACCCCAGGGCGAACCGGGGCTAGCGACGGTGAGGAGAATGATTGCGACGGGGCCTTGCTAGACGAACCGTCGGCGAGCCGGTCCGCTCGTCTCCGGTGGCGGCCGCGCCGGCCAGGGTGCCCCTCATCGAACCGCCGGTACATGCGGCGACGCTCCCCTCCCTTCTCGGCCCGTCTTCGCGTGCCCGTTCTCCGAATACTGCCTTCGCAGTTGCTCGAATCGACGGGATGCAAAAACGAGGCGCTGCCCACCTGTTTCGGTGCGGAATTCGTCCTCCGAAGTCCCTCGACGACGGGCGTGCGCGTTCCGGACGAGGCCCGCGAGCTGCAGGTACGTCGCGAGGAGGGGATATGCGATCGCATTCAGCATTCGGATCCCCGTTGGGGCTCGTTGAGTCGCGATGCCGCCCGGCGATCGGGTCCGCGAGTCGTAGAGATAGGGGAGCTCGGCGCGCATCCACCCGGCGGAGGCCAACACTCCACGATAGTACTCCTCCCCATGGAGCACGTGGACGCTCAGAGCCTCACGGGCAAAGAGCAGATCGCGCGGTCGCGCGAACTCGGGAGACACCGCGCGATCTTCGAGCACGTAGTTGAGGCACGGGGTCGGGCCTCGGAGGGGAGCCGGTCGTCGCCGCGAGAGGAACAGCGAGAAGTACGCCCGAGCAAGGAACCACCAGAGCGCGCCGGACCGGGTCACGACGAACAGATCGAGGTCGTCGTCCGGGAGCGGCTCATCGAACGCCACCGAGCCCGTGATACCGATGCAGCGGACGAGATCCCTACTGAAGGAGAGTGGCCCGCGCCAAAGGGAGTCGGCGAACTGACGAAACTCGAACGCGCGGGGGCCCCGGTCTCCGGTGGGACTCACGGGCGTCGTCGGCGCGTATGCCTGCGCGTTCCGTACCTGCGCGAGCCACGGTCGCTCTCGGAGCCAGCGTTCGAGCGCGTCGACGCTCTCCGGTCCGTTGGCGGGGAGGAGCCGCTGGAGTCTCTCAAGGGGGATGCCGGTCCCGAACTCGCCTGCGACGAGAAGAAGCGACGCCACCCGGCGCTCCGTTGGGGTGGCGCCTGACGCCCCATCGAAGCTGGTCGACGATGACGTGCCCTGGGCGCCCGGCGGGGGCGTGGAGGAACCAATGCGCCGCCAACGTACGTGGTCCCGTCGAGGCGGCAGCCGATCCCACGCCGCCAGACCATGGGCCGCGAGTTCCCACGTCGCCAGTCGGGCCAAGTGTCCAAGCCCCCCTTCGCGGTCAATCATCCCTCGGACCACTCGGACCGTGGCCGCCGGGTGGCGAAGGAACTCGCGGGGAATCGTCGCCGGGGCGTCCCCCAATACGGAGGAGACCTGGGCATTGCCGACGTGGATTCGTCGCCGCTGGTGGAGATGGTCGCGCACCTCAGAGGGAACCCGGATCGAAACTCGGGCGTCAGGCGCGTACCACCCGCCCCCGGCATGCTGCGACAGCCAGACGGCGAGGTACGATCCGTCGTTGATAATCCCGTCTGGGATGGCTGGCACGCTCGGCAGACTTACGAGGAGCAGCTCGTCGGAAAGATGGCGACCCTCCCCGCGGGCGAGCAGCTCCGCATGGAACTCGTGGTGGAGGTCCCACATCCATCGGAACGTGGGGGCCCACCGCCCCGGCGCATCGTCCGGGACCACCGGACGCGCCATCACCGCATACGGAGCTGCCCGTGCTGCCCCGACCCGTACGAGTTCCGCGATTGCTCCGGGCTCGGCTCGGGCATCGCCATTGAGCAGCACAAGGGCATTCCCTTCGGCCCGCCGGAACACCTCTTGGAGGGCCCGGGCCTTTCCCCGGCGTTCCGGCTCCGTGATCAAGCGCACCCGGCGATCCTCTGACACAAGTCGCTCCGCGATCTCTACGGTCCGGTCCGCGCAGCCGCTCGCGACAATCCACAGGTCATTCCACCGAACGTCCGAAGGCAGTTCTTGGTCGAGTAGCGAGCGCACGGCCCCCTCGAGGTTCTGCTCCTCGTTGTAAGCGACGATCCCCCCGGAGAGGTTCGTTGGCGACTTCTCCTCGTACGTAAGGTTGTAGCCGGCAGACAGCCGAGGTGCGCTCGAGACCGACACGTTACTCTCGCCCCAAGCGGAGCGATGGCCCCACATCTGCCGGAAGCCGCGCACGCGATTCGGTCACCACGCTCCAATCGAGGGGGGCCACGACGAGCTCAGTGTCGGCGCTTCCGAGCCGTCCCGCCGACAGAATCGATCGCGGCAGAGCTACTCCTCCGCATACTCGCTGTCGGAGAGTTGCTGCCGGACTCGGCGCGCTCCGACGGCGATGATAACCGAGACGACTCCCGCGAGACTCCCCACGACCACAAGCTCGTAGAGGGGGATGCCCGCGATGGATGAGGGAACCGGAATCCCGATCACGGCCGCGTACCGAAGGGAGGAAAACTCTCCTGCCCCGGAGCCGATCGTCAGGTTGACCGACGCGAAGCTCGGAGTCAGCCGGATGAGGGGTACGACACCGACCGGCTCTGTGCGGCCCCCGACGCCGGCCGCGGTGGCGTTGTCCGAGAGCACCAGATACTCCCGGAGGGCTCCGGTCGCGGTGGACGAGCTTGTGATCTCGAGCGCGTCCGGGCCGGATGCGCCGAGACGCTCGGTGGAGGCGAATGCGGGCCAGACGGGAAGGTTCACGACGAGATGATCTCCCGAGGCCTGCCAGGTCCAGTTGGAGATTTGGAGAAGCGCCTCGACCGAGCTCGCATTCCCTTCGTAGGCGTCGCCCCCTCCGGCGAGGATGTAGTCCACTTGGACCTCGGTCGTTCCGATCGGCGGTGCGGGTGCGCCGGGGACCACGAGCACCAGATCGGCGGTGTAGGCGAGGTCGAACTCGCTCGGGGTGCTCGCGTTCCGGAGCGTCCAGTTAGCTCCTGCCCAGTCGGCGAGGGCGACCACTTGGCCCGCCGGACTGACCTCGGCGATCCCCGCGACACCGGAGGAGAGGCCCGACTGCGGGACGTCCACCGCCGCGACCGCGACCGATGGGCTGGTCAGGTTGAAGTCGCACGCCACGAGTCCGTTGTTCCATCCGAGCGATGTCGACGGGGTCCACCGTCCCGAGGCGCCTTGCGCGGCGGCGAGCGGAGAGATCGCAACGATGAGTGCGAGGGTCACCGCAAACCCCGCCATCGCGAGGGCGACGGGAGCGGTGGCCCGGGCCCGGCTCCTCCTGCCATCTGCGATCATTGCGAAGGATGCGAGACGCTCCCAAGGTAACCCCTTTTTTGGTCCAAGTACGGAATCCATTGGTTCAGAGGCGCACCGCTATCGACGAAACAACTCAGACCAGGTTTCGAAGGCCCGTTCCACCCACTCGTCCGCCGGCCCGCTCCGGTACGTGACGAGGATTCGCGCGACACCCGCCGCATCGGTGACCTCGAACGTTCGGAGGCGACCTTCGCGTCCGGGTCGAACGACCCCGGTTTCGACGAGCCGTCGCAGATGGACCGAGAGGCGGCCGGCGCTCAAACCAGTTCGAACCTTCAGATCGGGAACGGTCTGGTGCGGAGTCTTGAGCAGCGCGATGAGGAGTCGGCGCGCCGACGCCGATCGCATGAGACGCAGGATGCGACGGTCGCCGAGCGGCACGCTCGCCACGAAGTAATGGTCCTGGCGCTCGCTGCGCTCGCGATGGAGCAACCCCGACCCGGTAAGTCGATCGAGGTGATAGACCGTCTCGCCCCAACCCGTCCCGGCCTTTCGCTGGGCTTCCCGTCCGCTCAGCCCCGGAGTTCTCCGAACCGCGTCGTAAATGCGTCTTCGGGTCTCGAGGGCGAGCGGGTCCTCCTCCATCGGCTAGCGGCGGCGGGGCCAGAGCGTGGTCGCCAAAAACAGAAGCGATGCGAGGAGCGCGAGCGTGAGGACGGGGAGTGCGGCGTCCGCGAACGACGGCGGGCCGACCGGTAACTGCCCCCACGTCCACACCGCTCCGAGGGCCGCTAGGACGAGGTTCGCCGAGGCGATGAGGAGAAATCTCGCATCCCGCACTCGGGTCCACGCCGCCACGGTGACGCCGGCATTGATGGCAGAGACTCCCACGATCAGAATCGCGACGAACAGCTCGGCGAGACCCATGGAACGCAGGATGGGGCCCCCCCGGGTTAAAGCCATCGACTCGCCGAACGGGTTTGGACCAAGTAATTCCGTGTTTGGACCAAAAAGAGAGTGACACCCTCGACCACTCGACCGTTCGGAGCGATCGCATGACGAGCATTCGGGACCGACTTGCAGATCCGGCCTTCTACTCACTCCCGTTCTTCCTCGCGTTCGCCCTCTCGGTGGTCATGCTGGCCACCGACAAGAATCTCCAGACGAACTTCGGCACGGTCTCGAGCGGCTACTACTTCCATTGGTACGTCGTGCTGGTCACCGCCGTCGCGGAGATCGCCGGCGCGGTGCTCCTGCTCGTTGTTCGTTCCCGCGCCGCGTTCATCGGCGGGGTGATCGGCTCCGGCCTCCTGGCAGCGATCTTCCTCGGCGATATCTTCGCGTACAGCCAGGTCGGATTCTCTTCGATGACCGACTTCGCGAACTACCTCTTCGGGATCACCTACTACGGGGGCAACATCCGCTACCTGTATGATGTCCTGCTCGCCGTCTATCTCGCGACGTTCCTCTTCGGACTGGTCGCGCTCGCCTTGACGCGACGGCCCCGGGCGAGCCCTCCGCGCGCGTGATCGGCGGAGCGATCGTTCGATCGGGGTTCGCGACCCACGGGGCGAGCGATCCCCGAAGCAGGTCGGCATCGTGAAACTTCCGGCGGTGGCGTGGAAGATTCTCCTCGCCGGGATCCTTCTTCGAGAGGCGTTCTCGTTCTGGACCGGAAACCCGTACGACCTTGAGGTCTGGATCCGTACGGGCCATGCCGCCGCGCAGGGCATCAACCCGTACGTGTCGTTCTGGCCGCCGGTTCCCTCGGTCAGCTTCGCCTTCTTGAACACCAATCTGCCGTCGGCAGCCTACCTTCCGTTCTGGCCCGCCGTCCTCGGGGAGATCTATCGGCTGTGGGAGGTAATCGGAGGCGGTAATCGCTTCGTCCTGTACTTCCTCATCAAGCAGCCGCCGATCCTGGGAGACGCCCTCACGGCGGTGCTCCTGTACGGACTGACCCTGCGCTGGACCGGAAGGAGCGCGTCCGCGCTCGGGGCGCTCGCGTTCTGGTCGCTCTTCCCCTATGCGATCCTGATCTCGGCGATCTGGGGCCAGTTCGATTCGCTCGTGGTCGCCGCGATCCTCGCCGGTTTCTGGTACCGCAATCCGATCGAACGAAACCTCCTGTACGGCGTCGGCATCTTCGTGAAACTGATCACGGCGATCTACCTCCCGCTCGAGTTCTTCCGGGCGCGCGGCGTGCGCCGGTTAACTTTCCTCGTGGCCCTTGCCGTCCCGGTCGCGTTGACCGTCCTTGTGCTCACCGCGGAAGGGTGGGGGTTCGGCGGGATCACGTCGACCGGACAATCCCAAAGTGCTGGGGGGGGCGGTGGAATGAACCTCGCGGGCGTGCTGACCGCGGCGCCCTTGGTGACCGTCCTCTCGACGGTCCCTCACTTGTTCACGTTGTTCTCCTACTTGTGGGTGCCCGGCGCGATCCTGGCCGGCTATGTGGCCGCTCGGTGGATCCGCCCGAACGACCCTCAGACGGAGTTGCGCGCCATGATGCTCGTCACGACTGTGTTCCTGCTGTTGCGCTGGGGCCTCTACGAACAGTACATGATCTACATCTTTGCCCTGATGGCCCTCGACAGCGCGGCGTTCCATCCGGACCGCCGATCGTACCTCGTCTACCTCTGGTTGCTCTCGCTGGTCTTCCTGCTCATCAACAACGACCTCGGAGCCCGATTCGTCACCCCGCTCGACACCAATCTCTGGCCCACGCTCAGCAACTTCGACCAGAGTTCCGTCTACGGGACCGTCCGATCCTGGGCGCTCGAGATCCTGGACGTGGTCGTCACGTTGAGCCTCGTCCAGTGGATCGTCGAGCTGGTACGGGACGGCGCTCGTCCCGTCCCGTGGCTTTGGCCGTGGACGAAATCCGCCGCGCTCGCCGCTCGGCCCTCCGAACCGTGAACGGACCGGGCGTTCCCCACGCGGGGAGCGATCTCCGCATCGTGGAACTCACCCAACGATTCCCCCCAGCCATCGGGGGAGTCGAGCGGCACGTGAAGGACCTGGCGACGAACCTCCACCGGACAGGAGCGTCGGTAGAAGTCATTACGTCGGATCTCTACCGCGACCGCCCGTTCACGCGTCTCTTCACCGCGTCGGAACCGCTCCCATTTCCGGTACGGCGGCATCGAGCGTTCCGCGGCTTTCCGGCCCCCCACGGACTCGGGATCGCTGCTCCCGGCATGGCGTGGGACGCCCTGCGCCTCACTCACGCAATCGTCCACGCCCACGCCTTCGGCTTCTTCCCTACGTGGGCCGGGCGCCTGGCCCAGCAACTCCGAGGGTTGCCACTGGTCATCACTCCGCATTTCGACGGAGGATCGGGCTCCCGACTCTACGCTCGAGCGGTGGCACGAGGGACGTTAGCCGGGGCAGACCGGGTGGTCGCGCTGACCCAGAGCGAGGCCATCTCGTTGGCGACCCTCGGAGTGGATCGCGAACGGATTCGGGTGATTCCCAACGGGATCGGAACGGAGGATTTCCTCCCGAGGCGCGGTCCCAGGCCCGATGCCGGTCCGGTCACAATCCTCTACGTCGGCCGCATCGACCCCGAGCAGAAGGGACTCGACGATCTCCTTCGTGCAGTGGCTCTGCTGGAACGACCGGAGGCGGTATCGGTTCGACTGGTCGGGGAAGACTGGGGAGGAGCTACTGCCCTTCGATCTTTGGCAACGGGACTCGGGATCGACCACGTGATCATCTGGACGGGCGCCGTACCCCAGGACTCCCTCCGGCGCGAATACGCCTCGGCGGACCTCTTCGTTCTCCCCTCCCACTTTGAGCCGTTCGGGATCGTGCTGTTGGAGGCGATGGCGGCGGGCCTACCGGTGCTCGCGACACGGGTTGGAGGCATTCCGGAGGTCGTAGCGGACGGGGTCACGGGATCGCTGGTCCCATCGGGAGATCCTTCGGCCCTAGCCCACGCCCTCGACCGGCTGGCCTCCGATCCCTTGCTTCGGACCCGGCTGGGCGATTGTGGGCGCACGCGGGCACTCGATTTCAGCTGGCCGCGTTTGATCCCGAAATTTCTCGAGCTGTTCCACGAACTCGTCCGTGACGCATCTGGGTCCAGGCTCTGATGGACGTGAATGACACGCTCAGCGTCGCCCGCCTCATAGGCGATGCGGGGTGGCCCCACAGTGAGATGACCACCACGCCCTGCGAATCGAAACGCAGCCCGGGTTGCGGGGATATCCCCCGGCGGGGTTTCGGAGCCTGCGTTCTTCAAAACAAAGCCGGGGTGTGGGGAAGAGCTCGGATAACGGATTACCGGCTCGCCGTGGCGACGCCGCGCTCCGCGCTCCCCGAAGGGGGCGTAGTGCGACTTTGTGAGTCACTCGGGCGCGGTGTTTGACGGCCGCACGGCAAAACGACAATCGTACCGGCGCGGGGTGCCCGCCGAAGCCATCGACCTGCTCCTGGTCCATCGCGCTGCCAAGTCGCTCGGAGAGACATGGGATCGGAGTGCTGCGAGGCAGGGTCTCCATGTTGATGGCCTGCGCATGAGGGGAGCGCGAAGGCGCGCCACGAAAGCGGGATGGCGGCAGTGCGGTAGGCCTATGCGCCGTTTGGATAGAGCGTGGAAATCAGTTCGAGGACTTGGGGCGTGCTGTATCCCGCGCGAGCCACGACTCGATCCTGGGTTCGGACTCGCTTAATCCCGAAGAACGTTCGGCTCACGAAAAGGAGGTAGGAATACCGCTTCATCGTGAAGCCGACGATTGCGCCCCCCGGTTCCATCAAAATCTTGATAGTGTGATGTTCCGCAATCCAGCGCCGCACCATAGGCCCGGAAGCGATACAGACATTCTGACATATAGCAGATCGGCGGACAGAACTGCATCCACCCGACGACCGCCGAGCGGAGGGGGGCGTCTGCCCGGTGACCGCCGATCCGTCCCGCGGTCCATTTCCAGGCGCGTCGGTGGCCCTACGCCCGACCGATCACGGGCCTGCGCTCGCCGCATGCGTATCGTGGCGAGAGAGGACCATCAGGAAAGAGTCCCCGAGAGATCGAAACGGCCCCCAGCGACCAATCCGCTCGTCCCAATGCGCAAGGAGGTCGAAGCGTCGCGAGAACCGTTCGACCCACTTCGCTCGGTTCGGCGGCGGGAGGAGGACTGTAACTCCTTCCAGCCATTCCATTGAGAACTCCTCCTCGAAGCTCCGGCGAAACTCGTCGGGAGAATAGGCGTACGCGTCCACGCGGAAGCGGGAGAACCCAGCCCGGACGTGTCCTCGTACACGGCCCTGCACCTGACGGAATCGCCCCGAGAGACCGTACGCCATGATGTCGAACAGGCACCAGCGATTGTAGACCCCCGCTACGAATCGAGCCGGCGGGCGGAGCAGGGTCCCTAACGCGGCGGACACCGCCCGCAGGTCGGCCTCGCAGTTGAGCGCTCCGTAGGTCGAGTATCCCCCTTCGAACGCTCTGGGTCCATACTCCGCTTCCAATGTCGATAGCACGGACGCGCCAAGTCGCCGGGTCCGCAACCGCTCCCCGACCCCGGCAGCGCGCGCCTTGGACCGGACGATCTCCAACATGCGTTCTGAGATGTCCACACAGAGAATCTCATGGCCTGCCTCGAGCAGGGGAAGGGTCTCCAGGCCCGTGCCACAACCGATCTCTAGTAGATGGTAGGAGGAGCGAAAGCACTCCTCGAGGAGGCGCGACGAGCGCTCGCGGAGCAAACAGCTGATCCGGTTGGTGGCGATCTGTTCGTCATATTCCGGCGCGATGCTATCGAACTCCGCGGTCAGCCAGCGGAGGTACGAGACTCCGTCGGGGGTCGGCCGGACTTCGGGAGATCCCAACTCGATGCGTAGGACGCGATCGGACCGTTCGAACCAGCGGGCAGAAGCCGCGTCCCCGTACTTTAATCGGAACAGCCCCAACACGCGAGCCCTCTCCTCCGGAGCGGAGAGGAGGTAGGGGGCTCCCTCTAACGTCCCTGCCGAAACATGGACGCGAGCCATTCCACGTCGCAGAACCTCGACCGGCCACACCGCTGAAGGATCCGAAGCGACGAGAAATATCGTGGTCGATTCTCGAACGAACCGCAACGGGACCCGCCCGGAGGCAAGGAGGAGCTGGAGGAGATCCGGCTCCCCCGGCTCAGAGGTCACAAATCGCTCATGCACAGAGGTCGCTCCGATTTCCCGAGGATCCGGCACGACCGCATGTAGGTACGAAGGGTTGAGGTCATGGTGGAAGGATAGGCGTTCGTCTGTGCCGTGGATGTCTAAGCGGGTATATCACCGCCTCCGCCACGGCAGACGCGCTCGCGAGCAGGGCCCGCGGTCTCGCGCTAGAACGATTCGGGACACCACCTGTCGATAGCGACGGATCCAATCTGGTGTCGCGGTTTTCTGGCTCGCGCCGCCATTGAAATCGAGGCGACCGAAGAGGACTCACATCGGAGGTCTGTTTCCCTACTTCTCGCAGGATTCTACAAGGACGAGCGCAGACCCTTGCGACCGGGCTAGCGAGGGCCGGCGGGTGGGGCACTCACACTCCCTTCCCATCGGGTGGGCTTGTGGAGGACGGCCGTAGACCTTCATGATATCCTTGGATGAGCGCGATGAAAAGAGCCATGGGTCGGCCATCTGGGCGCACGATCGCGGCCAGCATCTTGGGGACCAAGAACCCGAGGGCGTGGTAGCTCGCGCGTACCACGAAGAGCGGACGAGTACCGTTCCACCGTCGGTGGAATCGGAGCCAGTCCATCACCTCCAAGCGCGCGCGTGCGGGGTCACCCACCGTGTGCTCGGCCCAGTATCCCGGAATTCCGGGCGGCTCCACATCGTGCTCCGTGAGGATACCCGTATTCGCGCAGACGTACCAGCCGGCCTTCTTCAGGCGCTGGCAAAAGTCCGCTGAGCTGTTCACCGGCAAGCATTCGTCGAATCCGCCGACCTCGCGGAAGGCATCCCAGCGGACCATAGATAGGTTCGGGAGGGCGTCAGTATCGAGGAGCTTCCCTTCGAGGTCCGGGCGCCGCGGGCGGTTTCGACCGACCAAGGAGAATCCCCACCGATCCGTGCGGAATGGGGTCGCGTACACCCAGATGAGCGCGGGACGGCGATGATAGAGGACCGCCGGCATCACCGCGCCACACCGCGGATCTCGATCGAGCGTGCCAGCGAGTTCTGCGAGAAGCTGAGGTGGGAGGCGATTGTCATCATCGATGAAGACCACGTAGGGGGTCCCGGTCCGGGCAGCTCCCAGGTTCTTCGCGCGTGAGATGAAGAGCCTACGCTCGGAGCGGATCACAATCAGTGGCAAATCGGGAAACGCTCGATCCCAGGGAACAGGCGGATCGGAGTCGTCCACCACCACGACCCGGATCGGGGCTCGACTTTGGACTCGCAAGTCCTGGAGCAGGTTTGTCAACCGCCTGGGACGATCTCGCGTGACGATGACCACGCTGAGGGGTACTGCCTCCATTCCGTGACTCTACCGCATTCCACTTCATCGGGACTTCTATCGGTATCGGCCTCCGGGACATTCTCCTCGAGGAGGGAGGGAGGCGCCCGCATCAATCGGACGGAGATCTGCGAGCCCGCGACTCCGAATCAACAGGAAGGTTCTCTCTACCCGGTCCCCCCGCCGCGGGGAAACATCTCGCGGAGGAGGCCGGGAACACCTGCTCGATAGCTGGAGTACTGCGTCCTCCAGCCCAGCTCCCTGAGCTTAGCGTTTGAGGTGGGCCGGTCGGCAGCGAGATGTCGCGCGACCGTCTCTCCCATCTCACGCACCGCCTCCTCAAGGGCGAGGTTTCGCGGGGGTGGTGCGCCGAGTTCGGCGGCAACAAAATCGGCAAACTCGCGAAGGGGGGCCGGATGCCCATCCACGACGTTGTACACCTCACCGGCCGACCCCGATTCGAGAACGGTGCGGAACGCTGACCCGGTATCCCACCGGTCGATGAATGACCAGCGGTTCGCCCCTTCGCCGACGACCCTGTAATCTCCGACCCGGATCGATTCTGCCATGTAGCGGAACCACGACCCGTTCCCATAGACCATCCCCGGACGCACGGCCAGCACCTCCAAACCATCCTGCGTGTTCGCTTCCAAACCGGCCCGCTCCGCGTCGTAGTTGATCTGCGACTCGCCCCGAGGATCGACGGGTGAGTCCTCACCGATTGGCCCTGGCTGACCGCTGTACACCCAATATCCTGAGCCGATCACGAGACGAGATACCCCTTCCCGTAGAGCTACCTCCACGAGATTCCGGGCACCCTCAACGCGTACTCTTGTCGGGTCCTCTCCCACCGGAGGGTTCGCTGCCACATGGATAACCCCCGAGCAGCCCGACACGGCCATTAGAAGGGAGGGAACGTCCAGAATGTCCCCCAGCACCGGGGTTCCTCCATCCTCTGTGACGCGAGCCCCCTTGAGTGGGTCGCGGACGAGGCCTCGCACCTCGTGGCCGGCCCTCGATAAGGCTCGAACGACCGACCGACCCAGGAAACCGCTGGCACCGACCACGAGAACCCTGTCCACCTTGCCGACCCTGACAGGCGAAGCGACCGTCGTCGGCATAGGAACCTCCGTGGTGTTCGACGACGTTCATGCCGACGGCCCGGTTAACCATTCCGCCCTTTGCACCCGGACTTACGGGACGCCGCGGCCCGGGCTCGAGGGACGAGGATCCTCCCCATAGGGAGAGTCGCAACTCCTCCTCAACCAGCGGTGGCCAAGGACATGCAGCGTCAGGAAAGTGCTTCGTAGTAGTACTCGCCGACTGACGAGAGCCCGGCCCTTTTCGTCGCTGATCCGGCCCGACTATTCCGACCGCGACATCGCCAACTCTCTGATCGAGACGTGCCGACGTAGTCGCTCCGGTCCTCCACCGAAGGCGACGAACCACTTCCCCGGGGCGACGGGAGAACCGTCCCCCGGGATCAACCCTGCCGGCCGGAATCGGCTCCGCGAGTGAGAGCCGTGCCGGGGCCAGTGGCTTACTTTGGAGTGGATTACCGTCAGGCGATCCTAGCCCCGGTCATCCTTGGAAGATGCCCGTGCTGGGATGCCTTAGGCTCGGCTAACGAACATCGACGCGACGACCCCGAGCCCGGCCAAGTAGCTGACCATCTCGGAATCGGTCGGCCCAAACTTTGCCTGCTGAATCCTCCTGTCCTTCGAGCCGAGAGCAACCGCGACTACGGTCTTCTTGTGGACGGCCCGCTCTACGCAGATGCCTCCCATTGAGGAGCACCTCAGACTCGGATACAGGAGGGCGGCATGACCCTCCGCGCCGTCAGAGAGAAGATGGCATGTCCTCAGTTCGCGGTGAGATTACGAACCGGTCCATGGAGCGGGAGAGCCTCGGCCGGCCGGTGCCGCCTTACCGGAACTCCGAAACGTTTCGGCACGTCCTTTAGTTCGAAGCCGCGTCTCCATGCCTTCAGGGACGGGGAAGACATGTCCGGGGTCGAGCGCAGCAGTGTCGTTGCCGGTCTCAAAGGGGAACCAGCCGAAGGCGGCCAGCGCGTGCTGGACATCCGGGGGGTAAGCCCCGCCGAGCGCCATCCTCGCATCTTCGGAACATTCACCAATCTCGAGTTCGGGGAATCCTTCGTGCTAGTGAATGACCACGACCCGAAGCCGCTCTTCTACCAGCTCCAGGCCGAATACACTGGCCAGTTTTCCTGGGAGTACCTCGAACAGGGACCGAAAACCTGGCGTGTGCGAATCGGCAAGCAGGGGTCCGCAGTGGACCGGACACCTCTCCACACTATCCCCTGACGGCCGGCGGGGCCGCGGTCGGTAGGATCTTCCCTCGGACGGTGCGTGGGACCTCCCGTGGTAACGCGCTCTCGGGTCCGATTCCTAGGCATCGCCCTGACACTCCTCGCGTTGGCGCTGGGCCTCTGGGCGGCGCTGTGGCTAATCGGGTGGCCGATCCCGCTCCTCAGTACTTCGCTCCCGGACGCCCACGGCGTTCTGATGGTGAACGGAGTCCTTGCGAGCCTTATCGGCATTGAGCGGGCCGTAGCGCTTGAACAGCGAGTTTTCTATCTCGCCCCATTGCTCACCGCCGTCGGTGCGATTTCGCTCGCTCTGAGTGGGGACGCCGCCCTCGCCTTTCCGGTCATCACCAGCGGTGCGGTGGCCCTTCTGCTGATTTTCCTAGTGATCCTTCGACGCCAGCCCGCGTTGCACACCGTTGTCCAGGTCCTGGGCGCCGCCTGCCTTGTCGGAGGCAACGTCCTGGGCTGGAGCGGGCTCGACATCCCGTTCCTGATCCCGTGGTGGGGTACCTTCCTGGTCCTCCTGCTTGGGGCCGAGAGGCTGGAACTGAGCCGGGTTCTCCGCCTGAACATGCTCGACAAACTCACGTTCGCAATCTCGGTCGCGCTCGCTCTCCTCGGATGTGTCCTCTCCGCCCTCTTTTTCGCGTCCGGGTTTCTGGTGGTAGCCTCAGGATGGATCCTCGTCGCGGTCTGGCTGTTGTTCCACGACATCGCGTACCAGAACCTTTCGCGACCCGGCCTTCCCCGATTCACGGCGTTCTGTTTGCTCAGCGGCTATGCGTGGCTCCTTGTGGGCGGAGGGATCGTGTACTCCGAGGGCGGAATCCTTCTCGGATTCTCCTACGATGCGGGCCTCCATGCGGTCTTCCTGGGCTTCGTCCTCTCGCTGGTGTTTGCCCATTCTCTGATCATTCTGCCCGCGGTTCTGGGCAAGAGGCTCCCATTCCATCGAGTCCTCTACCTTCCGGTCGCACTCCTGTACACCTCCCTGGCCGCTCGAATCTATGCAGACTTCGGCAGCCTTCCGGTCCTGCGCGAATGGGCCGGCCTGTTCAACGTCGTCGCAATCGTTCTCTTCGGAGCACTCCTTCCCGCGCTCTACCTCTATGAACGCATTCCGTTCCGACGGGCCTACGGCGTGGATGCTTCGACGTTCTACCCTTGAGGTGTCTCTCAGCAGAGGTGGAGTTCCTCCGTGAACTCGTCGCCATCGTACCGGCCCACACGGACTTGAAATCGGGGCCCTTACGCGTAGCCGAACTGGCGCTTTGCCGCCGGACTCATCTTCTCCGGCCCCCAAGGGGGATCCCATACGACGGTGACGACGGCCTCGCGAATGCCCGGGATCCTCTCGGCGACGGCCTTGACCTCGTCCTGGAGCATGCCGGCGACCGGGCAGCCTGGACTAGTCATGGTCATCCGAACGCCCACTTTTCCATCTTCTGGCCACTCGATGTCATAGATTAGGCCCAGGTCCAAGATGTTGACCGGGATCTCGGGATCATAGACCCGCCGGAGGGCCTCCCGGAGCTGGCGTTCCCGCTCGTTCTCGGTGCGATGGACCCCTGCCGAGTCGACGGCTGCGGGGGTCGAACCCGGCCCTTCCACCGTTCGGTCCGATGTAGAGGATACCGGCGGATGGGTGCTGAAGTGGGGGCCTACGATCGAGAAACTTTGCTGGGGGGACCCCTCATGGAAATCCACGGTCGCACCGTCGAGATAGACCCGACTGGCCGTGTCCACGACCAGCCGCGCCGCGCCGAAGTCGAGGGTCTCATCTCCCGACCGGGGCCTCGATAGGTACATCTGTACTGTCGGGTGCATGCCGGGGAGTATCCCAAGCCGCACGATCGCGGGAGGCGGACTCCGGGCGATGGCCGCAGCAATCGCATCCCGGGCCGCAGTCGTGACCTCGAAGCGGAAGGCAAGTTCCTTTTTGGCCATGTTCCCTCGCCGACAGGGATATCCCGGGCTTGGATTACAAGCCCTCGCCGAACCGTTTCGGTGTTCGAGCGAGCGGGATGGCGGATGGGTTTGGAAGCCTCCGGCTCATCGTGCCCGTAGATCTCGAACGTGGGTCTGAAGGAGGATTGAGCCCTCACACGACGCGGGCGATCCGTTCCGCACGATATGGAAGTAGGACGCGTGCGGGCGATTGCGGGAGGGGCGAAGAGCGAGGGGAGGGCGCTTCGAGACGGACGCCAAGCGCACGGCAAGGTCCTTCGAACAAGTCTAGGTAGAAACCGGAGGCGACGCCAGAAAGCCGCTCAGGTTCGAGCGGAGGGCAGATAGTCACCCAGAGTGTCGCCGGTCGATGAGATTCCACGCGCGTAGCTACCGACCCACGGGTGTAAACCCGGACCGTGCCACGAGAAGAGACTCTCTCTTCGCCGCTCGATCCTGATGCACGACTTGGTCAAGGGGCCGCGGTAAGAACGCGGCGGTGCAGCCTCGTTCGATGGGAAGGGGTCCGGATGTTCGAATGGGTTCCACTGATTCTCGTGATCCATGTGTTGGGGGCCATAATCTGGGTGGGCGGCAACATCTCTCTCGCGATCGCCGTCTGGGGCATTCGGAGGTCGTTTCCGAACCAGCCGGAGACGGTATCTCGGGTCATCTCTGAGGTCGGTAGGGCTTTCGCGTGGGTCATGTGGCCGGCGCTAGCCGCCACCCTAGCGACCGGGCTCGCCAACCTCTCGTGGTACACGCCTCCGGCGGAGAACTGGACCGGGATTCCCGGGGCAGAGTGGATCGTCACGAGCTTCGCTGTAGCCGCGCTCATGGTGATCTCGGCGGGATTGCACACTTTCGTGGTGGGGCCGAGGATCCGGGTCCTACGAAGCCGGAGAACCCCGTCGCCGCAATTGACGACCCTCGTGCGCTTCAATCACGTCCTCGAAGCGCTGACCCTAATGACCGCCATCTTGATTGTGATCGTGATGGTCATTCTCGCTTCGCTCTGATCTCCGGGGAAAGTGGCGAAGCCTTAGGGGCCCGTAGCACCGCGAGGTAGGAATTCACGAACTCCGTCGCCATCTTCTCCACGGACGCACGCGCGATGACCCAGGCTCGGCCGCGTTCGGAAAACTCGCGAGCGAGGATCCCGTCGTTGAGCAGGAGCTCGATCGCCGCGGTCAGTGCTCCAAGGTCCTGAGGATCGACGATGAGACCTGCCGACGATTCGCGTGCGATCTCGCCGGGACCTCCTCGACACGTGACCACACATGCCGCCCCCGACGCCATCGCTTCGAGGAGGGCCACCGACGAGGTGTCGGACAGCGAGGGAAGCACAAAGATCTGAGTCTGCGCGAGCAGGGCTGCCTTCTCTCGTTCGAGCACCGGCCCCAGGTACTGGGCGCGTGCGGACAGGGCAGTCCCGGGGCGCAACCGCTCTTCCATCGAAGGTCGCTCGGGTCCCTCACCCGCCACGACGGCCAGCCAACGCGTCGCAGTTCCCAGTCGCTCAACCGCGTCGAGGAATCGATGGACCCCCTTGTCCCGGGTGAGTCGCCCGAGGAACGTGATCAGCGGAACCCCCTCCACGCCCCATCGGGCCCTCCAGTCGGGAGAGGCGATCCCCGGTCGAAAGGTCGTGGTGTCGATCCCGTTCTCCACGATTCGAGGAGGCGCGTGGAGGTGGGACCGCCCTGGCGCGCGGAGGGCCGCCCCCGCCGCCACCGTTGGTGCGGTCGCTAGATCGGACGAACGGCAAAGTTCAACGCTGAACCTTCCCCATCCCCGGTAGAACGCGCGCGACAGCCGACTCGTCCCCGCCCCCCGCAACATGTCGGTCAGGTTTGTGTGGTACGTAGCGACCTTGGGGACGTGCCACCATCGAGCGGCGAGCCAACCGGCGAGTCCAACGAACCCGGGTGTGTGAACATGGACCACGTCAAAGCGATGTCCTCCGGAAAGAAACGACGGCCACGGAAAGAGTGCGATGCGGTACTGAGGGTAGCTCGGAGCCGGTAGGGACAGATGTCGGTACACGGTCACACCGTTCGCGAGCCGTTCCCGTCGCTTCTGCCCCGGCAACCGGACTGTAAACACCGAAAGCTCGTGGCCGCGGGCGGCGAGTTCCGCGGCGAGTGCGGCCGTGGTCCCCGCAACGCCGTCGTGCGTGGGCAGGAAGCTGTCGGTAAAGAACGCGATTCTGAGCAACGAGCCGCTTCGGAGACCGGCACCGGCGGCCCGCTCAGGTCCGGATTGGCTCGTCAATGGCTGATGTCCTTCCGTAGGCTGCCTACGTACCGGACGCGGGAGGATAAGGCTCCGAGCGCGCCCCAGGAGAACCGGCAGGCACCATCGAATCCGAAGGTGGGACGGCCCGTCTCCAACTCCGCCCGAGAGGATAGTCCGGGTAGGGTGGGCGTTCCCGAGGGCAGTGATCGCAGTCGCACGCTTCCGCGCGATAGGGATGGCGGAAGTTGTGGACCCCCTCTTCCCATGGATAGCAGGAGACGCAAATGCAGAACCGGCAATCGTGGGACATCGCTCTCCCTCCCAGCGACCGTACTCTCTGGAAACCCTTGAAGCGGAATCCGAATGGGTTCGGTCGGAACTTCCCGAGCCCGCGCGGACCCTCTCATCCTCTCGCGGTGGACACCGACCGAAAAGATCCGGGGCGGCCGAACCCTTTCGGTCTTCCCTTCTTGCCGAGAGAAGTCTCTGCCTCTTGCGGGGGCAGACCTCGTCAGCGAACTCATGTCGAAGCCGGCCGGAGCCCTAGAGGAACTGCACCGGGAGCACGAGGTCGCCGAGCGCCTGCTGGAACGACTCGTGGAACTCGGAGACCGGATGAAGTCGGGGGAGCGAGTCGATGCCAAGGCCGTCCGCTTCGGAGTCGGCCTGCTAGACGCGTACCTTCACCGTGTTCACGCCTCGCAGATGGACCGCGAACTCCGCCCCGAAGCGCAGGGCGTCGCGATGCCGGGCTGCTTTGAGCACCTGGACCGGATGCGAACCAACCATGAACAGATGCGGGCTCGAGCGCGGGAGCTCCTCGCCCTCATCGGCAGATGGGCTTCCGGGGACGAATCCTGCCGTGGGGCAGCCGGCGACAAGCTCATCGACCTCGCAAGCAGGGACCATGACGCCGCCACCTACGAGGAGGCGTACCCGCTCATCTGCCTGGAGTCAGCGCTACCCGAAGACGCCGAGAACCGCCTCTCGAACCGGTTCTCGGATCATGCGGGGACCCGGGCGGCGCTCGAGGCGAACATCGAACGGTTCCTCTCCGAGACCGTGGCGATCTAGATTCCCCATTCGAGGGTACTCGGACCTCCGAGCTGCCGCTCGTCCGTTAAGGAAGCCGGGGGTTCGGTCGCGGGCCCCCGTTCAGTACCGCTCCACAAAGACATGGTCCTTGGGGCAGTTCAGGTGGAGCGCGAGCTCCTGGGTCTCGTTCACCATGGCCGGGACGCCGCAGACGTAGACATCCGAGTTCGATAAGTCTGGGAATCGCTCGCGCAGAGCTCCTTCCACGTGGCCAACGGCACCGTGCCACGTCCCATTTGCCGGAGGGCGCGAGAGGACCGGTACGAAGTGGAACGCCGGCCAAGCGATCTCAAGTGCGCGCATCTCGTCGAAGTAGAACAGATCCTCCCGGAAGCGCTCGCCGAAGATGAGCCAGGTGGGGGTTTGGGGGGAGTGAGCTCGGATATCGTCCAGCATGGGGATGAATGGGGCGAGCCCCGTCCCGGTCGCCACGAACACGGCGGTCCTATCTCCGGGAGGATCCAGCAGGAAGCGTCCCAGTGGAGCTAGCCCCTTCAGCGTCGGGTGGCTCTCGGGGGCGAGGCCGCAGAGGAAGGTCGAGCCGTATCCGCCAGGGACCTGCTTGATGAGCAGATCGAACTGCCCGACCTTCCCGGCCGCTGAGAAGAACGAGTAGGAACGGGTGATCGAGTTCCCCGCCCTCGAGAGGTAGAAGGTAACGTACTGGCCGGGAGCGAACGCGAAGCTGTCATCCCGGGCCGTACGGAAGGTTAGGACGTGGACCGAGGGTACGATGATCCGGTTCGACTCAAGGGTGAATTCCCTCTTGCGCGGTGTCTCCATGATACTGGACAAGGCGGCCAGCGGCTTACCGGTGCGCCGAAACGGTTCGGTGGACGGCCGTTGCCCCCTCGCGTGAGGGGCGTCCTAGCTCCCCGGCGGCCAGCGCTCGAGCAGTTTCTTCTCGACGATTGCCAACGCCTCGGAAAGGCTTGAGACCGCCATCCGTTCCTGGGCGGCAAGACGGGTCAGGGTAATCTTGCGGGGAACGTCGAAGTATCCGGCCGCCATCGCCCGTTGGAGCAACTCGGCCTGACGAGGAGTGAGCGCCTCTCTTCCAGTCGTGACCTCTGAGTGACGGACCGACTCGAGGATCACTCCCGGTGCGCGCTGTGACAACTGGTCGAGGAGTTGGCGTATCTTCTGCTCCGAAGCGATCACGACCCACGATGCCTCTCCGGCCCGTATCGTGAATGGAAAGCGTCGCAGCAGGTAGAGCTTCCGGAAAATCGGAATGAACGGGGAGGTGCGGTGGATCACTCGGAGGTGAACCTCCCGGGGCCCGGACGTGAGGAACTCCACCTTTTCCACCAGGTCTATGGCGTGGAGCTGGTCGGCCCAAGGGCCGGGTTCGGTTACGTGGAGGCGCACCTCGCTGAGGCTCCGACGCGCCCCCAGGTCAAGGTTGCTCAGCACCTCGATGGTCACGTCGGGGTGCTCCCGGGAGAAGCGGGCAATCCAAGCGGAGTCCGGGAGGGGCACCCGCAAGCGACAGATGCGCGTCGGCCCGGGAACGGGCTGGGGGGCTTTCGTCGGATGGACCCGTCGGGTCGTCCCCCGCGACCGGGCGAGCTGGGCGCGAGGGACCATGCCCCGCGAGCCGCCGGGGAGGGCATATTCGTTTCGGAGCCCCCGGAAGTCGAATCGGGGAATCCAATTCGCCGGAGCATCGTCCGCCGAACCCTCTAGGTCCGCGCCTTAACCGACGACACAACCATACCGTCGCGAAAGTCCCACGGAGAAAAAACGATGAACGCAATCGAAGCACAGGACCCACTAGACGAGCTAGAGCGTGAGAACGACGTCGCGGAGAAGTTGATCGAGCGTCTAGCGGAGATGGCGATAGTGTTGAAGGAGGGCCGGAACCTACCGCCCGGAGAAATCAGCGAAGGACTCCGCCTCCTCGAGCAGTATCGCACCGTGCATGCCGCTCGAGTCGACGTCGACCTGAAGGTCGAGGCAAGGCCCTGGGCGATGAGCACCTGCTTTCAGCATCTCGATGCGATCGCCAACGATCACCAGACGGAAGGCGATAGGATCGCCCGGGCCCAGGAGGCGCTGAAGGAGTTCACACTCGATCCTGAGGAAGCCAGGGCACGACTATCCCAGGCGTTGGCCGACCTGACAGAGAAGGACCACCAGAGCTTGGTTTACGAGAATGACTACCCCCTCTCCTGCCTCCGGGCCGCGCTCCCCGACGGTGCTGCTTCTCGAGTCTCCGCGGCGTTCGAGGCGACATCCTCCGCTATCGCGGACTTGGATGGGCACATCGTCCGGTATCTGGAGCATGCACCGGGAACGCCAGGGCATGGGTTGACCGTGCGCTGCAGCCGGGCGAACTGCGAGGCGAGCGCCGAGTCGCACGTGGTATCCTCGAACGATGGCCGATTGGGAATCGAGGTACCTCTAGGCTGGCAGGTGGCTCCCCAATCGCCGAACTTCAGTAAGGACCGGACCATCCGTCTAAAGGTCGATTTCTGTTGCCCGGCGCACCACGAGAAGTGTTTGGCGCACGAGGGAAAGGCGCTCCCCATGTGGATGGATGAGGGGGGTCTCGGGCCGCAAAGAGAAACGACTGCAGGTCGTGGGTCCGGTGGCTGCTGCGGACCGATCCCAGAGGATGCCCGGTGAGGCTCGACTTGCTTCCATCCGCAGTGGCTCCACCCATTCACCGCGCCGTCCCCTCCTCGGATGGCCTGCGACTCATCGCGTCCGGCATGGTGTACTTGCTCGTCGTGTGCGGCGTCGTGCTCGTCACGAGTGCCCAGTCGATCCTCGGAGGAGCGGCTTCTGTGCCGAGCCGCCTGTTCGACGATCGGGACCTGGTCGCCCTCTTCGGCTGGGTGGGAATGATGATCACCGGGGTGAGCGTCATCATCATACCTAACCACCTCGGAGTCCGTCTTCGACCGCTGTATCTCCCACGGCTTCACTTCGTTCTGGCGAACGTCGGGCTTGCCGGGTTCTTCGGTGCGGACCTTCTAGCGCCCGGGTCCGCTGCACCGGAGGTCTTCTTGGGGTTGGTCGCGGCTTCGTTCTTGATCTTCGGGCTCGGAGCACTCGCGACGGTTGCTCCCTTCGTTCATCTCTCTCGGTCCCGGTCAAGGGTCGCGACCACGACCTCAGGCGAGCATCGAACGACGGACTGAGCGACGCCTCTTCGTTCCGGGGAACTCGTCGAATTTCTCGACCCGGACGAATGAACTAGCGTGTCCAGACCAGTTCGATCGTGAGATGAGCGGTCGCTCCTCCTGCAAGGAATAAGACGCCGCAGCGAAGATTGCCGCGTCGATATCTCGAATCAGTCGTCCGTCTCTTTCTTCTGCTGACAGCCGCCGGTCTCCCACAGCGCGTGGCATCCTCGTGCCCGGACCGATCCATGGCTATCGTTAGAAGAAGGGCGGAGCGGTCTGCGGGAGGAATGCGAGAGCTCGTCTCGGGCCCACCCTCTCCGGATACCAGGCGGCTCTGCTCGTTCTACTACTACCACTCGGTGCCGTAACACGCGCCGCTCGGGCGTGCGACTCACTTGTAGACCGACTGGTAGGTCTTCCCCTCGTCGTCCCAGATCGTGATGCAAGAACCCTCGCATTCCGTTAAGCAGGCGTTGCAGAGAATGCAGTCGGGGCCCTGCTCGGCCACGGACTTCTCCGCACGGAATTGGAACTTCGCCGCGACCTCGGCATCGTCTATAACATCGGGGAATTCGGTGCGGACGTGCATCACGAACACGTTCACGGGGCAGACGTCGAAGCAGTGCCGGCAACCCGTGCACTTCTCGGTTTGGACCTTGACGTCCACGGATCTCATCCCCCCAGGCCCGGCATGCAACCGGCATGGCAGAGGGCGAGGTTCTGGGGAACGTTCAACCCCCCGGCAACCAGAGGCAACCGAAGAGCCAAACTGAGACAAGATCCCTGCGGGGCACGAGACGAAGGGCCGGTAGGTAGAGCCACCTCCCCTTCGCACACGGAACACCTCGGACCCAGTTTGTCGAGCTCCCACTGGAGCGCAAGAGCGTACATCGGAGCGGTGGGACGGTAGGATCCGGGCGGCTGAGCCCTCCAGACCTCCTCGTGACGTTCCACCAGTCGGCGAATCACGCTCTCTAGCACCTCGTGTTGGCTACGGAAGTGCGTCTTGGCCAGCGCATTCAACCTCACCCGCGTCCACTCGTTCGCCGGGCTGACGTTCTGGTTCCTCATCTTCCCTCTCTATTCCGTACGGTCAATACGAAGCGATTGGATAACGCCGGTCATGGAGGTCCTGTCCCGCTGCTAGCACGGAATTCCTTCACACGGGGGTCCGAGAGTTTCCGCCAGTCCCCACGGCCTCTGCGTCGACGCGTGATAACAGCAGTTCCGACTCCCTCGCGTGGGATCCGACGGTCACCCGGTCGGGCGGACCCGGGCCTACGATGAGCGGAGTGTCTTCCGATCGCACCCGCGTCGGAGCTACAAGAGCCACCCGTACGTCGAACGGATTGAGCTACAGGTCGGACCCGGCGCCGCATCGTTTTCGCGGCGGGAGCGAAGAGCATCTTCTGGAGATCGGGAACCATCTTCACCATGGTCACGATGAGCATCCAACGTCCTCCACGAAGACTCGGCCCTCACCTCAGCCGGTGGCCGGTCTCCCCTTCAACCCCGGAGGCGTTCCTCGAGGGACTCTCGGAGGACAGAGGCATTGCAGTGCTCGGCGTCGTGCGCAGCGAAGAGGAGGGTGACGACCCCGGAGCGCGCTTCCCGCACGAGTCGGTCGAGTAGGTCGGAGTGCTTCCCGAGTTCCGTGCGGTAGCGTCTCCGAAAGGCGGGGTACTTCTGGGGGTCGTGCCCAAACCAAGTACGAAGTCCCGGCGAAGGGGCGAGGTCCTTGAGCCACTCTGTGAGACGGAGACTCTCCTTCTTGAGTCCCCGCGGCCAGAGTCGGTCGATAAGGTAGCGCCGCCCATCGGTCGGCGCGGGTGGCTCATAGACCCGCTTGGTTTGGATGCTCATACGGGTTGCCTGCACGGATGAGAGACTATTGAATCATTTGTCGCGCGACACACTTTCGGTGCGTCACGATCGAGGACTCCACCTCTTCTCGGGCGTCACGACCCGCGACGTCCCACTCTGACGGCGGGGTCAGGACATTCCCCGCCTCCGGGCCACCCTCCCTCCGGCGGGCAAACCGCTCCGGTCGCATCGAATGTGCCGTCGACCTTGAAGATGGCTACCGTCCTCAAGAACCGTGTCTGGGTTCTGAGGAATGTGCGGCTTCCTCGGGAGGACCCCTACGGCTCGTGCCGGTTCTGCTCGGGCTCCCCGAGCTCCCGGTGCACCGCCCTTGCATCGCTGTCGGAAAGGTGCGTGTCGAACCAAGGGTAGACGGCATCTTCCTCGCGAGCGTTGTGAGCCCAGAGGACGTTGACGAGCTCGAACTCCAGATCCTCGGTCGACGCCAGCCCTTCGTCCAGCCGGAGTCGGATCCTTCGCAGAACCTCCTCGATCCGTCGGTGCTCGTCCAGCATCCGGTCGACCAAGGCGCGACGGGAGGGATCCGCTTCCGCAAAGACGGGGAAGAGAAGCCGCTCTTCGACCTCGATGTGGCGACTCAGGTCGGTCGCGAACCGCTCGAAGCGTCCGCGACGCTGAGCCGCCGCGGATACGGGAGTCGCCTGGAACTCCTCGAACTTCAGGTTGAGTTCTCGGTGGTCGTTCGACAGCAGATGCGACGGCAGCTCGTTCGTGTGGTTCATCGGCTGCTCCATCTTTCTCGAATGGTCCGGATCTCCTCGCTGGTCAGTCCCGGCAGGGGATTGAGTCCCCTGTAAAGGACCGGTACCGTACCGACCCCCCATGCAATGGCCACTCCGAGAAGGATGGCCCCCGAGAACGGCGCCAACCAACTGGTACCTACCCATCCTCGGGCGCCCGCCGTTGCGGCGGCGGCCACCCCGGCAACCCATACCACGGAGAGCGCCCAGAGCATGCGTCGGGTCCAGGCGTGGGAGATACGCTGGAACGGCGCGATCATCCCGAACCACATGGCCAGGATCATGAGCCCCACGAAGCCCAGGACGTTGACGAGTGCGTGGGCAATGACCAAGGTGTAATTCGACTCGGAGACCATCCAGAGGCCGATCGCTCCACCGACCAGAAAGAACGTCGCTCCCATCAGGTGTAGGCCGGCCTCGGCACGACGAGTCCGGGCCCGCCTCACGAGGATGATCAGCATGGAAACGAACAGGATCCCGAATGCGGCCTCGGGCGCCGCGAAGACGACGATGTCGCCGGTCGGGAGAGGAGGGGTTGCGAGCATACCGCTGGGAACGAGGATCGCGCCCGCGATGGCGAGGCCGGCGAGCAGGTAGACCAGCGGACGCGAAACGTCTGCGCCCAGGAACCGGGGCACGAGGCGGAGGCTGACCGCCGTGATGAGGAGAATGACGTGCCCGAGGACGAACAGGTGTACCGCGCCGAGCCACCAGCCATACCCGGGCCCCTCCGCAAATCCGGAAAGGACGAACATCCCTCCCGCGCTCACCGCTGATGCCCACGAAGCAAGAAAGAGGGGAACCGTGACGGCATCGCCCGGCCGGGCCTCGGGACCGGGAGTCTCCACCCGGGGTTGAAAGAGTCCGTAGGCGAAGAGACCGGAAACAGTTCCCACGCCGCCCAGGAACAACATCGCCCCGAGGGAGAAGACCCATCCCGGGATTGGAGGTGAGGTCGCTTCGGAGAGGCCGACGGCCCCGAGGACGAGTCCCCCCTCGGCGAGGAGGAACGCAGCCTGAGCAACCCATGGGGGTGGCTGGGGTCGCCGAGCGATCGTCGGAAAGAGGTGGAGAGCGAATCCGGCCGTTGTGAACCCGACGAAGCCGATGAGGAGAAGCCAGAGGAGAAAGTCCCAACGCACGGTGAGTGCCCCTACTCCCGAGCCCAGCAGCAACACGGCACCTGCCGCCGCGAGATGGACCAGAGCTGAGGTGAGAAACTGACGGGAAACAGCGGAGAGTGGCACGCCTCGCTAAGCGCTGGCGGACCTATATTCTCCGCTAGGCCCGCTCCGTGTCTCCGCCCTGACCCTCCAGCCTGCGCCGCACACGATGCTCTTGGACGTGCGTCGGTTCAGGGGCGACAGCGCTCTTTCGACCCGTAGAACTTCGATTGTGCAGATCGGCGTCGGAAGAGACTACGGACCACCACACGGATCGCTGGCCATTCGCGTCCGTCATCAGGAAAGTGGTTCGTAGTAGTACTCGCCCGCCGACCGCTGCTCTCGATCGAGGGCCGAGCCTTCCTGGTTGATCCGCGGGCGTAGGGTTTCCGCGTCGCGGCGGAAGGTGATGTCGATGTTCCGCAGGAGGCGGTTCATCCCCTCCCGCATCGGAAAGGGGCCCTCGCCCAGACCGGCGGCGCCCGCATCGCGGGAGGAGAAGACCATCAACGCGTCGCACGCGATGTCGAGGAAGTACACGTCGTGGTCCACGACGAGGGCCGACATCGCTTGGCGTTCCACCTGGCGTCGGATCAGGCGCGCCATGGACATGCGCTCGTCGGCGTCCAGATAAGCGGAGGGCTCGTCCAGAAGATAGAGTTGCGCGGGGCGCGCGAGGGCGAGCGCCACGGCCGCCCGTTGGAGCTCTCCGCCCGAGAGATCGGGGAGCGCGACGTCGAGCACCTCGTCCAGGTGAAGGCCGGGAACCAAGTCGCGCTCGAAGAGCGCCGCGTCGAACGTCGGATCGGCCGCGAGGGCCACCATCCGCTCGCGTAGGCTCGCCTTGTGGGTCGCGCGGAGGTACTGCGGCTTGTAACTGACGGTCACCGAGGCCGGAGGTGCGCCCCGGGTGGGGGATTCGACCCCGGCGAGCATGCGGACGAAGGTGGTCTTGCCGGTGGCGTTCGGCCCGACGATTCCCACGGTCTCCCCCTTCGCGAGGCTCCCGGCGCCGACGGAGAGATGGAACTTCGGGAACTCTTTCTCGAGTGGGGGAAACGACACGATCGCATCGAGGCGGGTCGTGGGCTTGGGCGGATGCGCGACGAAGCGGATCGGGTCCGTGCGGAAGCGGACGTTCTCCTCCCGCAGGTAGCCCTGAAGGTAGGTGTTGATCGCGGTGCGCATGGGCATCGCGCGCGTGATGACCCCGAAGGCCGAGGACTCCCCGTACAGCAGATGCGCCTGGTCGGCGAGGTAGTCGAGCAGCGCGAGGTCGTGTTCGATCACGAGAACGCTCTTGCGCTCGCCGAGGCGGCGCAACGTCCGCGCGATCTGGAGGCGATGGACGATGTCGAGGTACCCCGAGGGCTCGTCAAAGAGGTAGAGATCGGCCTCGGTGGCGAGCGTCCGCGCGATCGCGGCGAGCTGGAGCTCTCCGCCCGAGAGCTCGGAAAGAGGTCGTTCGGCCCTCGCGCTCAGCCCGACCGAGTCGAGGGCCGGGGCGGCCTCGCCTCCGCCGGCCGCCACATACGCTTCCGCGGTCATCGGCTCATCCGCGATCCGATCCACGTACTGCGGCTTCACCACCGTGCGCAACTCGCCCCGAGCGATCTTCTGGAAGTGGGCGTGCAGGGTTGTCCCGCGGTAATGCTCGACGACGGCCTCCCACTCCGGACGCTTCGTGTAGTCTCCGAGATTGGGGATCTCGACACCGGCGAGAATCCGGAGCGCCGTGGACTTCCCGGTTCCGTTCGGACCCAGGAGTCCCGTGATCCCCTTGCTGGGAGGCGCGGGGAGCCGGTAGAGGCGGAACCCGTTGTAGCCGTACCGGTGCACGATCTCCGATTCGTCCGCCTCGGGGGTGTTGAGGATCTTGATCGCGTCGAACGGGCACTTGTGGATGCAGATCCCGCAACCGATGCACAGGGTCTCGGAGATGATCGGCTTGCCGGTGGGCCCCTCGACGATGCAGGCCTGCCCCATTCGGTTCACCGGGCAGTACTCCGCGCACTCCCACTGGCACTCCTTGGGGTGACAGCGGTCGTTCAGCAGGATGGCGATCCGGCTCATCGCTCACTCCTCCCGACGATCGTCGACGACCCGGCCGTCCCGCATCGTGATGTGCCGGTGGGAGCGGGCCGCCACCTCCGGATTGTGGGTGACGGTCACGACGGTCGCGCCGGAAGCGGATCCGACCGAGTCGATCAGGGCGAGGACGGTCTCCGTCGCTGCGCTGTCGAGCTCCCCGGTCGGCTCATCCGCGAGCAAGAGGCCCGGACGGTTCGCGAGCGCCCTCGCGATCGCGACGCGCTGTTCCTCTCCGCCGGAGAGCTGATGCGGGAACGAGCCCGCGCGGGGAGCGAGACCTACCTCCTCGAGGAGCTCGTCCGCCCGGTGGGCACGCTCGGCCCGGTCCACACCGGCGGCGCGCATGGGCAGTTCGATGTTCTCGCGGGCGGTCATCGTGGGGAGTAGGTAGAAGCGCTGAAAGATGAATCCAATCCCCGTCAGGCGCAGGTGGGCCCGCTCTCGCTCGGAGCGCCCTCCGACGGGCCGTCCGTTCCACCGGACCTCTCCGGCGGTCGGGGTGTCAAGCAGCCCGAGCATGTTCATCAGCGTCGTCTTTCCGCATCCGCTCGGGCCCGCGACGCTGACCCGCTCCCCGGGTTCGAGGGTCAAGGAGATGTCTCGGAGGGCATCGACAGGGGTCGTCGAAGGAAGGTAACGCTTCCACACCCGGACGATCTCGATGGTCGGAGCCGGGCTCAGCGGGTTCATCGCAGCGCCTCCACGATGTCCAGGCGCATCGCCGAGCGCGCGGCGAGGCCGCTCGCGAGGCAGGCGAGCGCCAGCACGCCGGCCGCGATCAAGCCGAGCAGGATCGGGTCGTACGTCGCGAGCGACGCGGCCTGCTTCACGGCGCCCGTCCCGTACGCCGCGAGGATCGAGATCACGATCACCCCGAGCGCCGTACCGCCGACGATCCCGGCCGCCGCGAGAGCCTCTCCGCGGGCGAGAATGCCGACCGCTATCCAGCGGGGCGGCAGACCGAGGGCCCGGCGGATCCCGATCGAACGACGCTCCGACTCCACGCGCCGGATGAGGACGATGGCGAGAAAGATGAGCCCGACCGCAAGACCCACGGAGGACAGGGCCAGATAGAACCCGGTCAGGATCGCGTTGGCGTTCTCGAGTTGCTGCGCCTGCTGCAGCTGGGTGGTGACGCCGTAGTACGGGACGAGCGACTGGATCTGAGCGGCGACCGCATTGATCTGGGACGGATCGTTCTCGGCGGTCCCGCTCAGAGCGACCTGGACCGTGTCCGAGGCGTCGAGGAGGGAGGAGGGAGTCGCGCTCGTCCGCGCCCAGCCCGTCAGCACTTGGAGATCGGACAGGGGAACGATCACGGCGAACGCCCCGGTCGGGCCCAGAAGGGATGGCGGGACTCCGAACACCCCGGTGACGCGGTAGGCGGTACCGAGGCTCTGATTCGCGGAGGGCGACAGCACGATCGACTGGCCGACCCGGATGCCCGACGCGGCCTCGAACGGGGTGGAGATGAGGACATCGAGGGTCGTCGGCCCCGCGTACGTCCCGTTGGCGTAGTGGATCAGGTCGGTCGGATCGCCGAGCGGCAGCGGAGACGGAAACAGGCCGGCCTCGGATGGGCCGAGGGTCGGAGTGAACTGATCGGGGATGACCCCCTCCGCCAGCACCGCGGTCGGGGTGATGCCTCCGGCGTAGATGTCGATCGGAACGCTGAGCACCGGGGAGGAGGCCGCGACGCGCGGGATCGCATTGAACTCCGAAACGAGCCCATGGGACAACGAGACCCCGTGCATCCCGGCCGACGACACCGAGATCACGTACCCGGTTTGCTGCAACTGGGCAATCTCGTGCGCCGACACTCCTCCGCCCACCGATACGAGGATCACGGGGAGGGCTACCGCGACCGCGATCGCGATCGCGGCGAGCACGATCTGTAGGCGGGAGTGGCGGGTCGGGCTCCGCCAGGAGATCGATCTCATGGCGCGCGCAGCTCCTCGGCGATCGGCAGCTGCATTGCCCGGGCGGCCGGCGCGATGCCGGCGACGAGGCCTATCGCGACGACGATCGCGACGCCTGTCCCGATCACCCCGAAATCGAAGGAGACGAAGGAGAACCCGGCCGGGAGCCCGCTGACTCGCTGGAGCAGGATGATGTTGAGCGCGTTGGTGGCGAGGAAGGCGAGCGGCAATCCGATCGCGAGACCGATGAGGGAGAGGAGGACCGATTCCTCCACGACCATCCGCCCGACGGAGGCTCGCGTGTGGCCGATCGCGCGACGCAGCGCGATCTCCCGGGAGCGATCGTCAACGCTCATCAGGACGACGGTGGTCGTGAACAGCGCCGCCACCACGAGACCGATCGCGCCGACGATCTCCCCGAACGTGCGGTAGAGCGAGACCGCGTCCTGGATGGCCCCCAGGATGCTCTGGAGCGTGAAGACGCTCAGTTGGGGGAACGCTCCTGCGATCCGGGTCGCGTCCGCGGATGGATTGGATGCGTTGTATAGGTGGATGAGGATCAGCGAGGCGTAGTCCGTCGACGCGTGCGCGCTTCCGAGCATCGTCTGGAGCTCGGAGAGGTAGAAGAACCCGAGGAACGCCGATGGCAGAAGCCAGAAGGGCCCCGAGATGCCGACGACCCGGAACCCCGTCGCCTGAGCATACCATCCTTGCACCTGCGTGGGACCCGAGGCAGACGATGGGCTCGCCCACACGAGGTCGCCCACGTCCACATGCATCACCGACGCGAGGCCCTGATCGAGCACGACCTCGCCGGTCGCGGGGCCGTTGTACGTCCCGTTCGCGTAGTGGGGATCTCCGGGGTAGGTGAACCCGGGTCCGGAGTAGAGCGTCGGGACCTCGATCCCGGTGTTGTCGGAGGGAATCCAGCCCACGGATCCCGATCCGGTCAGGGCCCACGCGCTCGGGATCGCGCTGCCGTTTTGAGAGCTGTTCGCGGCGGCCCATAATGACGCATTCCCGAACACGAGATCGCTGAGGAGCCACGGGCTCGCGACCTCGACGTTGGAGTCGGTCGCCGGGATCTGCTTCGAGAGGGGGTGCGCCTGCAGGATGGGGGGGAAGGTCGACGAGGAGAGGCTCGTGTTCGCGCTCGTCGAGAGCAGATCGATGCCGCTCGATGTGGCCAGCTGGGTCGAGTTCGTCTGGATGCCCGAGGAAAGGGCGAGGAGGAGGACGACCAGTGCGGCCGCAAGACCGATGCCGAGCGACGCCAGGCTCGAGCGACCGGGTCTTCGCCGGATCGCATCGAAGGCCGGGTGCACGGCTACCTCGCCCGACCTACGACTCCGATGGTCGACGGAGCTCGCCGAACGTCGTCTCGTGCGAGGATTCGACGTTGTACTTGTGGATCGACTCTTCGCTGACGGTTCCTACGCGCACGACGACGTGGTCCGGTATCTTGGGAAACCGGGCGGGGAGATCGGCGAGCAGATCGCGCATCACGTCCTCGACGAACTTCGGATTGCGGTGGGCGTTCAGGACGAGCTGGGCCTCGTCTCCGCGCTTGAGGATCGCGTAGGTCGGCGAGGACTGGGCGTGCTCGATTGCCTCCAACAGATGCGTGGCATCGACCTCGATCCCCGGTGGGAGCTCGAACAATAGACGCGTGCGGTTGCGCTGGTTGTGGGTGATCATCGGCAGACCCTTCAGCGAAGGATCCGCCAGCAGCGGGTACTCGGCCGTCAGGCGCTCGCGGCACGTCTCCATCGCGCAGGGACACGCCGTCATCCCGACGGCCTCGGCGCCGATGCCCCGGGTCAGGGTCACCTGGCCGTCGGCCCCCCGGTGGGCGCGGGTCTCGGCGAGGATGGTGAAATCCTCGAAGCTCTCTCGCCCCGGAGCGATCCCCTTCCTGAGGAAGAACTCCGCCTCCGCACTGACGGTCGCGTCGTTCGCGTATTGGTGCCGTACGAGGAGCTCCTCGGCGATCTTGGCGCACGCGGCCTCGAAGCTCTCCACGGGCTTCTGCGCGGTCCAGTCGACGATCTCCGCCAGGAGCTCCGCGTTCCGAGAGAGATCGGATCCCTTGCGGTGGGCCGGAAGGTCGACCGCGACGCTGAAGCTCGCGCTGAGGACGTGGTCGATCCCGTCGCGGATGACGTGGATCGGTTTGCGGATCCCGGTGATCCCGACCTGGCGGAGCTCGTACCGCCCGCGCGTCGGCGCCATCGCGTGGACGTCCTTCATCGGTCGCTCCACGAGAAGAGGGTCTTTAACTCGTTCCCCCGGCGCTCTAGCACGGACACCCGGCGGGAGTACGCCTTATACGAAGCGTGCCGGTGTACACCTTCGTATGTCCGAAGACGTGCCGTCCCCTCCCGTCGCTCCCGCCAGTACACCCGCTTCCGCGCCCGGGGCTTCCCCCGTGGTCACGGGGCAGGGCGGGCTCTACGCGGAACGGGAAGCGAAACTCGTCGCCGAACTCAAGAAGATCTACGACCCGGAGATCCCGATGAACATCGTCGATCTCGGCCTCATCTACGGGTTCGATTGGACGGGCGATGATGTCGTCCTCCGAATGACCCTGACCGCGCCCGGCTGCCCGGTCGCCGGGATCCTCGCCGACGAGATCAAGGCCGCGATGGAGAAAGTGCCCGACGTGCACTCCGCCAAGGTCGATATGATCTGGGATCCCCCCTGGACGCCGGACCGGATGAGCGACTTCGCGAAACGCCAGTTCGGATACGCGTGATCCCCCCGGCGAACCGTTAAGGCAGCCGACCGGTCGGACAGGCTCGCATGCCCGGAATCGAGAGCGAGTGGCGCAAGGCTATCGAGGAGGAGCGCGCGCTCAAGGACGAGTTCATGGCCCGTCATACGGAGTCACCGTTCGTGGCCGAACGGGTTCCCTTCAACCCTCTGAACTACTTTCCGGTCGACGCCAAGTACCGCCTGCCGGCGCGGCTCGAGCGCCGAGCGACCCCCGAGGAGGCGTTCCTGCGCACCAACCGCGACGGTTCCGCCGTCATGCGGTACCTGGGGGACCTGGTCTTCTCCCTGGAAGGACACCGCCATCGTCTTCGGGTCTACCACGCGGGGGAGGGAGTAGGGACGAGCGTCTTCGTACCGTTCCGCGACCGCACGAGCGGAAAGGAGTCCTACGGACCGGGACGCTACCTCGTCTTCACCTTGACAGAAGACGACCGCTACGATCTCGATTTCAACGCCGCGTTCAATCCGTACTGTGCGTACACGGACGCCTACGAATGTGGCTTCCCGCCCGCCGAGAACGATCTGCCGATCGCCATCCGGGCCGGGGAGAAGGCCTGGTTGAAAGACGCGAACCCGAGCTCGCCCTCCGGCGCGATCCTCGAGATGACTCGCAGGCAGCTAGCCGCCCGGGCGCGCAAGCCGGCGCCGAAGACGCCGGCCAAGGCCCGACCGCGCCGCGCAACGACGGCGGGCCGGCGCCGTACTCGCTCCTGAGCGGGAAAGACTCAAGCCACGCCATCGTATTGCAATCGCCGACGGCTGTGGAGTCAGCCGCCGCGCTCACGCGCGGGAACCGCCCTCGACGCCAATGACTCCTGGGAGGAGGAAATGGGTGGAGCAAGGCGGAACGTGACACGTGCCGAGCAGAGCGTGTCCTCTGAGAAGATCGCCCTTTCGGCGGAACTACGCAGGGCGCTTGCGCCTTGGATCGACGTGGACGCAGTGGATGGGGAGGCGTTCGAGGCGTGGCTCTTCACGGTGCTCGCGATCCTTCCTCGCCCCGACTCACCCGCGGCCGTGAAGGACGGGGATCGGGTCCGGGCTCTCTCTCTCGCGCTCGTCCACGCGGCGCAGGAGCGCGCGGTGAGCCACTTTCAAGCGGCCGAATATTTCCGCGACAACCAGATGCTTGCACGACGGGTCAAGGCCTTGGAGGCGATCCTGAGGGCAGCGAAACAGCGGGGATTCGCGAGCCCGGAGCCCACCGAAGATGCCCTCGGAAGCCGCGCCGCTGCCCGGTACCTGCCTCGCGGGAACGAATCCGAACCGTAGACCTCCGTCGGCGCCTATAGCTGCGGGATGATGGCGATGGCTCCGTTGAGCACAAACTGAATCGCGACCGCCGCGAGCAACAGGCCGAAGATCCGGGTCATCGCCATGACGCCCACCCGGCCGAGGCCGCGCAGGATGATCTGGCCGTACCGGAAGATTACGTACGTCGCGATCCCCACGATCACGATCGCGATGAAGGTCGCCGAGATGCCCAGAGCGTCGCTCGACGCGCTCGACTCATAGATCATCACGGTCGAGATCGCGCCGGGGCCGGCGAGGAGCGGGATCGCGATGGGGAAGACCGCGACCTCGTCCCGTGCCTGGGCCGCGTCCTCCCGATCGGCGTGCGTGAGCTTGGTCGGTCCAATCTCCCCCCGCAGCATGTCGTAGGCGATGATGAACAACAGGATCCCGCCGGCGATCTCGAACGCTGGGAACCCGAACCCGTAGGCCGTGAACAGGAACCGACCGACCAGGGTGAAGGCGACCAAGATCCCCGTCATGATCAGGACGGCTCGGCGCAGGATCCGCTCTCGGTCCTCCGGGGAGAACTCGCTCGTCAGACCGACGAAGAACGGGAGCGTTCCGACCGGGTCCACGACGACGAACGTACTGGCGACGACCGCCAGGAGGAAGCCGAGATCGTTCATCGTGGACGCCTCCCTCGTTCAGAGGGTCGGTAGCCCTTCTTTAAGCGTTACTCTGCCGGCCGTGCGGCGGCAGGGCATGGGGCTAGCGGACACCCACCAGGACCCGGTTATCGAGATCCTGCCAGAGAACGCCGACCTCGCGGAAGCCCGCCGTGACCAGCGCGCGCCAGTGCAGATTCAATCCCGAGGCGGGGTCGTTGCCGTGCGCGTGCGGGTATCGACGCTCGTGCTCGGCCCACTCTTCCCCGAGGCCGGGCTCCTTCGAGACCTCCCGCCACCACTCTGACCACGGCCGAGCATCGGCCAGGGCACGGTCGCGAGCCCGGTGATGACGGATCTCCCCGGCGAGGCGAACGATCCGGCTCTTGCTCCCCGGGTCCGCAGGCAGACTATCCCCGTTGAGGAAGATCGCCCCCGGTCGAAGTCGTCGCGCAAGTCCCTTGTAGAACCGGCGAAGCTCGGGAGGCTTCAGCCAATGCAGCGCGGTCGTCGAGACGGCCGCGTCGAAGCGCCCGCGGGGCACCGATCGGTCCCAATCCGGAGCCCGCAGGTCCGCATCGACCCACGTCAACCGATCGTGGACGGTTCCGAGCCCGTTCCGACCGATCGCGAGCAGGACGGGATCGTGGTCGATCGCGACGACCCGGGCGCCGGGGCAGCGTCGGAGGACCCGTTCCGAGAGAGAGCCGGTGCCGCAGCCGATGTCCAGCGCGCGGAATCGGGACGGGAACGCGACCGACAGGATCTCGGTCATCGCCTCGAACCGCGCCTCGCGCTCGGGGATGTGCAGCGCCTGCATCTCGTCCCAGCTCTGCCGCAGGGCCTTCCAGTTCGGCGATCGGGTCCGAGTTCGCGTTCGTTCCATGGTGTCGGATGGACCGGCGAGGAGATACCCTTGACTCGGTGCGGCTTCCGCAGGTGGGAGGCCGGGCTCGAGGTCTACAGCCCGGGAAGCGCCACGACGGCGCCGAAGGGGACCCGCACGGGTTGTGGCATGACCCAGAGCACGGGGAACGGAGGAGCTCGCTCCGGGAACGTGCCCTGCCCATCCGTGAGGTACACCAACCCGGTCGGACGGATCGCGCCGGAGCGCGAGGCCCACTCGAACGCGGGGCGGAAATCCGTACCTCCGCGCCCGTGGAACTCGAGAGGGACGGGAACCCCGGGTCGGATCTCTCGCACGGATCGGACTGCGTCGTCCGCCTCGAGGACCACCAAGCGGCCGGATCCACCCACGAGATCCGCGATGCCTTGGACCTCGGAGAGGAATGCGCGCGCGCTCGCCGGATCGATGGAACCGGAGGTGTCGATCGCGATCGCGAGGGTGCCCACGGACCGGGTCCGAGTGCCGGGGAGGATGAGCCCGACCGAAAGATAGCGTCGGTTCGGCGGGATCCACGAGTAGTCTTGTGCGTACGCACGCTGCAGGAAGCGGACCAGCTCCGATCGCCAGTAGAGCTGCGGGCGGCCGATCGATGCGAGGATCTCTTCGGCCGCCTCTCGGCCCTCCCCCGTGTAGGCCATCGACTGCGCCGCCTGGACGATCCGGTCGCGCCAGCGCTCCTGGAGATCGCGGCCCGAGCTCGCTTCCCCGGACGGTTCCTGCCAGCACTCGGCGATGTCCGCTACGATCGCATCCTCCGGCGGGTTCTCCTCGGGCGGCGGCAGGAGGGCGTAGATCTCTTCGGTCGAGCGATCCCGTGCGAGATCGACCGGTGCCTTGAGCGGCAGGACCTCGCGATAGTCGTAGGCGCTCCGAAGGAACAGCGGGACGAGGGAGAGATCGCTCGCGCTCTGCCACTTGCGCGCGTCGCGCCCTTCGCCCCGCCACGGGTGCCCGAGAGCCCAATGCAGCAGCACGTGGAGGAAGTGGCCCTCGAGCCGCATCGGGGGCGCCGTTCGAACGAAATCGGGGCGGTAGTACAGGACCCGACCGTCGCACGCGATGCTGCGCACCGTCGTCGACTCCTTCCAGGGCATTCCGAGTGCGAGTACGCCGAGGAACGGGTTGCGCATGAGGAAGTGGAAGCGCGCGCCCTCCAGGATCCGCGCGGCTTCGAGATCGAGAGTCGACTCGAGGGGTGCGACGACCGGCGACTCCGGCCCACGAGATGGGCGCGCCGCGCGAGGGCCGGACCGCCGTCGCGCTCGGGCCATCAGCCCAGCGCCTCGACGTTCTGCGCCGCCCACGCGCGGAACGCCGGCAGCTGGGCGGCGGAGGGGTTCGCGCGCACCAGGTCCCGTATGAGCAGTACCTCGAGCTCGCGGAGACCGTTCTTGCCGAGCGCTTGCGCGTATTCAATCATGCGCGGCACCCGGCCCTTCTCGCGCGCGTAGCGAGCCACGAGCCCGGTGACGACCGCGTAGCCCGTCGCAGGGTCCGGCGGGATCAGGTCGGCCCCGGCGATGATCTTCTCGAGACTCGGCCGCGCGTTGAGCGACTTGCGGAAGAGATCGAACTCGGTCGCGGGGCCCGCTCCGACGCATCCCTCGATCGCCGCTCGCATCTCCCGGTCTCCGAGATCGAGCGCGAGGACCCGGCTGACCATCTCCCAGGTGCGTGGGCAGGGGTACGCCTTCGAGCTCCCCGGTGACTGGGAGAGAAGCGTGGGCCGGAACTCCAGGAATGCGATGACGGACGGATCGATCCCGGCGCCGAACGCCCAGCTCTTCCAGCTCTCGAGGTCGGGGACGAGTTCGAGGTGTTCGAACCGGGAGAGCAGCGCGGAGGGCATCGCGTGAGCGATCGACTGGTCGCTCTCCCGGTTCCCGGCCGCGACCACGTACCAACCCGGAGGAAGGGAGTACTCCCCCACCTTGCGGTCGAGAACGAGCTGGTAGACGGATGCTTGTACGAGCGGAGGAGCCGCATTGAGCTCGTCCAGGAACAGGATCCCCTTGCCGCCCGACGGCAGGAACTCCGGGGGCGCCCAGCGGACCTTCCCCCGATACGGCACCGGGAGCCCGCGAAGATCGACCGGATCCATCAGGAGCATCCTCAGATCGATGACCCGTAGGTTCCCGGCCTCCGCGATCTGGCGGACGATCGAACTCTTGCCGACGCCGGGGGGCCCCCAGATGAAGATCGGCGGCCACTTCGCCTCCAGATGCGCTTCGAGCACGCGACGCAGCTCCGGAGCCGTGACTCGACCCCCGTACTCTCCCGCGGAGAGCCCGGCCTCGTCGAGTGCGGTGGCGAGCGAACCCGGGTCGCTCACGGATCCTCGGTGTCGCCGGCGCGCACGTTGGGGAGCTCTTCGGTCAACGCCATCGTCACGAGCTCCGTAGAGAAAGCGCTTCGCAGGCGATCGCGTGCGCGGGCGCAGCGGGCCGCGAACGCGCTCCCCTCCGCGGCGAGCGCGGGCATCGCGTGGCCGACGTAGGTGCCGAGCGTGGCCGCGAGGCCGGTCGGGAGGTGCGCGTCATCCGCGTCGAGCTGGAAGTACAGACGGCTCGGAGACCCATCCCACGACATATCCCCGAGGCGAGGGAAACGCAGGAATCGCAGTTCGACGCCGTCCTCGTATCGGATCGTTCGCCCGCGCAGGGCCGATTCGATCGGTCCCCTCGGGAGATCGTGCACAAGGGCCCGGAAGAGGCGGGCATCTTCCCCGCTCGGGACCTTCGCAGACCCTCCGGGAATGTCGATGTGCGGAGGAATGGGTTCGATGAGGGCATCGAGCATCTTGGCGAACCCCGCCACCCCAGCCTCCCCTTGGCTGATCCCAACGGACTCCTCGTCGGGCACGATGGGAGACTCCTCGGCGAGATCCGCGAGGAAGGGCTTGAGCTCCTCGAAGCGCCCGGCGATTCGTTGGCAGCAGCCGACCCACCGGGCGAGCCAGGCCGAGGGGGAGGCGGCAGTCGCGGCTGGATCGAGCGTGGAGGTGGGGACATCGGCGATGGCGGTGACCGAGGCCCACGGTGCATAGCGTCGGCCGACCTCGATCGCCTGTACTGCGAGGACCAATTCTCGAAGCTCCGCGAAGAACCGCTCTGCGGTGTCGGTCTCGCCGGCTTTCTCTTCATAGAAGCTGATCAGCGCCGGCTTCGTCCAGGCGGATTCGCCTCCCTCCCCAGAGAGATGCGCGAGCCAACGGATCAGTCCGGGGCCGACCTCGAGCGAGCGGATCGCACGATCCGCTTCGATCCAAGCTCCGGCTCCTTCCGGTACCGATGGGCCGTGGGAAGTCGTCGCCTTCGAAGGGGGCTTGGGCACGTCGACCTCCTCAGGCGGCGCGGACGGGCGCGGCTCCGGACGAGCCCTCGCGCAGGAACTTGATCCCCACCACGATCACCCAGAGGAGCGCCGGCGCGACGACCAGCCGCTCCCACCCGCCGTGACCGAGGAGCCAGGAGAGGTTGAGGCCGAACATGACGAGCGCGATCGCGGTCACGAAGAATCCCACGATCGACGGGATCGTCCACGCGTGCCAGTGGGAATCATCCCAGCCGGCGAGGCCCACGAAGAGTAGGGTGAACCCGGCCGCGATGAACGCGAGCGAGGCGGCGGATATGTGAATCGGATAGTTGAGGTGCTCGTTGAAGATCCCGACGCCGATCGCTCCAATGCCGACGAGCGCGTAGGTGATGACCCCGAGGCGTCCGAACGCTCCGGGCGGCACTCCCCGGCGCATCGCCATCAGGCCAATCAGGACGAGCGCGCCGAGCGCGATCGCCGAGAGGTTGAGCATCCAATAGTACGGGAACGCCACGAGCGACGGGTCGCCGAGATTGCTGATCGTATTGTTCTGGAAGCTGTAGTTCTGGCCCTGCGCGATCAGGATGAGCGCCTCCGCGGTCGTCACGACGGCGAACTGGATGGGGCCGACAATCATCGCGATCGCCCCCGTGCGCTGGCCCTGGTCGAGGCGGCTCGTGCTCATGATCCGAGGCGTTCCGAGCCGACCACCATCATAAGCTTCCCGGCGAGGAAGCCGTCGCAGGGGCAGGGGTTCGTCGTGGGCGGACTGGGCGCTCCCGGTGGGTGAGCCCGCCGCTGTGCCAGGTCACGATGATGATCGTGTAGAATGCGTACCCGGCGTACGTCGGATTGTACTGGGCGATGCTCGCGGCCACCGAGAAGATGCCGGCAATCAGGAAGGAGGTCTGGGCGGTCCTCTCGAGGGAGAGCCGATCGGCCGTCGGGTGGGCGAGCTCGGGCTTGCCGCTGACGTGCAGCGCGATCAGGCCCATCGTCATTCCCGCCGCGCACTGGACCGCGGAATACAGCGCGACCGTGACCCCCGTGGACCCGTAGAGGCCGTTGAGGCCGGTCACGAACGGCGTCACCGCGATGAACATGAGGAACGCGATGTTCGTCCAGTTGAGAATGGCGTCGACGCCGCGAATGTGCCGGAAGATCCGGCGGTGGAGCGTCCACCACACGGCGATGACGAGGAATGCGACGACGTAGCTGATGAACAGGCTCGTCTCCGAACCAAGGAATCTGGAGATGGCCACGCCGGTGGGCAGGCCGGCGTAGGGTGGGGAGTTCAGGGCCACCGCCGAGGGAATCGACAGGTTGATGACGAGCAGGGTCATCGCGAACGCGAATACGCCGTCGCTCAAGGCGAGGAGGCGGCCGGTGTCCTCGGTGATCGCGACCGAGTCGGCGGTGCGGATAAAGTCCGGTACGAGCTCGTCCTTCTCCCGCCCCACGAAATTCCGGGAGCGTCTGCCGGTACTTCAACCGCATGGCCCATGGCACGCGCGCCGGCGTGCTGAAGTCCTCCGGCAGAGCCATTAAATCGCCCGCCGGGCTCCGCCTGGGAATGGTAGCAAAGCGCACGGCCCAGGCGGTTTGGGAAGGGGATCTGGCGAAGGGACACGGTCACGTCACCGGGACGAGCGGGGGACTTCCCGATGTCGCGGTGAGCTGGGCCTCGCGTACCGAAGCCTCCGGGGGAAAGACGAGCCCCGAAGAGCTCCTCGCGGCGGCGCATGCGGCCTGCTTTTCGATGGCGCTCTCCGCGGGTCTGGGGCGGATGCAGAAGCCTCCCCAGCGGCTCGAGGTAAGCGTCACCGTCACGTTCGACAAGGTCGGGGAAGCGTGGAAAGTGACGACGAGCGAGGTCACGGTCGTCGGCACGGTTCCCGGCATTTCCGCCGAGGAGTTCGAGAAGGCCGCTCAAGGTGCCGGACAGAACTGCCCGATCTCCGGAGCGCTGAAGGGCAACGTGGCCGTCACGGTCCACGCGAAGCTCGCCTAGACTGCAATCACGCCGGCTCGAGGTCGGCGAAGACGAACCCGTCGCGCTCCACGACCGCTCCCGGTCGCACGGCGACGGGGGCCCGGAACATCGGGCCGTCGGAGACGAACGTGTGGAACTCTCCGTTCTCTCCGCAGGGATCGACCCCGGCCGGCAGTTCGCACAGGAGGGTCTCGTCGAACGACCGCCCCGCGAACGTCCCGGGAAGCTTCCGGGAATCGACGGCGACGATCGTGGCGCGCATCCCACTCGCGATCATCTCGTGGGCGAGGTCGCGGGTGGCGCGTCCCCATAGGGGGAAGACCGGTCGGATCCCGGTCCCGCGGAGCTTGTCCTCTCGATAGCTGCGGATATCCTCGAGGTAGAGATCCCCGAAGACGATCCGGCTCACCCCTTCCCCCCTCAGTCGCGCGATCATCGCTCCCATCCGTTCCTCGTAGATCGCGTTGGGGCACGGGAACGGGATCGATACCGGATAGAGCGGAAGCCCGGCCGCATCCGCTTGGCGTTCGAGCAGTTCCTCCCGCACCCCGTGCATCGATACCCGCGCGAACGTCTCCGTGATCGTCGTGAGCAAGCCGACGATCTCGAGTTCGCCCGCACGACGGGCCAGATGGAGCGAGTACGCGGAGTCCTTTCCGCTGCTCCAGGAGACCACGGCCCGCGGGCGATCCTCCGATCGTCGCTCGACGCCGGTCGGGTCCGTCGCACGCGTCGTCGTGCCTCCTCCCCTCAGAAGTCCCCGAGACTGCGCTGGGCGTCCCGGCGGGCCGCCGAGGCGGCGCTCGCGGTGGTGGGTCGGGCCGGCGCGGCCGCCGCTCGCGGCACTTCCTCGTCCGGCGCCAGGAGCTCCTCGACGGCGCGGCTCTCGGGCTCCACGTGCCGCAGGTAGGCGATCTCCTCTGGGGTCAGCTCGAGGTCCCGGACCAGAGAGCGTTGGGTGTTGCGGAGAGGGCTGCCGGTGGGTCCGCTCGACGCCGGCCGCAAGAAATCCTCCAAGAACGGAAGACCGACCTCACGCACCTTCTCCCGCGAAAGATGGAACGCTCCACCGTACTTGCCCGCGATCGATTCCCGCAAGGCCCGCGCGCCCCTCGAGCGGCCCATCTCCCCGAGGAACTCGGGAAAGTGAGCCGGTCCGGTCGAGGTGCCGGGGCGATCGCGGACGCGGATGCCAACTCCGCCGGTCATCAGCTCGGAGGCGTAGCTCCACAGTCCGTAGTTCCTCCAGCGACGCGCGCGGTTCAGATACAGATCGGCGTGGGCGAGAGGGACGTAGGCCGCGGCGCGGTGGGCCGCGTCGACCGAGAACCGTGGTAGATTCTCCTCGATCCATGGAAAGAGATCTTCCGGCGTGGCATCCACCCGGTCCCGTACCTCGGTGCTTCGGTAGAATCGCGCTTGGGTCAGGGCCTCCTCGGTTACGAAGGCGAGATCGGAGCCAAGATCTCGGTTTCCGAGCGCGCTCATCTGCGCGGGCCCGGGAGGTAGGGGCGAGATCGCATCGACGTCGTTGAGCGCTGCGCGCAGATCGCCGTGCGCTCGGTGGACGATGCTTTCGATGGCCCGGCCTTCGATCGCGAGTCCTTCCCGGCGGGCGATGCGGGTGATGCAGGTACGCACGTCGACATCCGAGATCGGGTAGAAGCGGATGCGCGCGACCCCCGTTCGCAGGGCCGCGGAGTGCCGCGTCAATTCCCGTTCGTCATTGACGATCAGCAGGAGGGGCTGTCGGGTCGTTCGCACGAGCTCGGCGATCGCACCGATTCCGCCTCGATCGGAAAGATCGATCTTGCGGGAGCTTCCTCGCCAGTCCGCGAGATCGCGTTGGGCCGGGGCGAGCGCCGTCCAGCGATGATTGCCCGGGACGCGGGGGACCGCTTCCCAGCCTTCGAACGCGGGCGGGGCTCCGGCCCTTCCGAGCCCCCACGTGACGTTCAGGGCGTCGACGGTCCCGTACCGCCCGCGGAGGTACTCCCGCCAGCCGATCGGAGCGGGCGCCTTGCGCGCTTGCTCGCCGAGCCGGCCAGTAAGGCAATCCGCCTCGTCGAGCACGATCAAGGTCCGTTGGTGCACCGGGTCGAACGGTCCCTCCGATAGAGTGCGGAGCCCGGCGGCCCGGCCCGCGACCTTCTGGATGGCATCGGCGTTGCGGGCGTCGGAGGCGTTCATCTCCACGACGCCCCACCGTAGATCTGCGGCGAGCGCGAGCGCCGCCGACGTCTTTCCCACTCCGGGAGGCCCGGACAGGATGGCGGCCCGGCGCGTGGGAGGCGGCCCGGGCCGGGTCCAGCCCTCGGCCCAGTTCCGCAGCTCGGCGCGGGCCCGGGGGTTGCCTGCAAGATCGTCGAGCCGGATCGGTCGCATCCGCTCTGACAGAGGCAGACGTGCGGACGCGGACCGGCCGGGTTCGACCATCGGGCAGGTAGTTCTCGCGGCGCTTAATAGGGCCGGGCGGGCTCCAAGCTCCGGGCCCTTCCGCATGGAGCTTCGTCGGATTCTCGGCGGCGATCGGGAGGCCTCCATCCTCGGCCTCTCGCTCGACTCGATCTGGACGTCCATCCACCCCGCCGAACCCGCGGCACGCCGGCTCGTGTCCATCGCCCAGGAAGGGGGCGCTCGACTCTTCGACACGGCCGACTCGCTCCATCCGAAGCGTACGGAGGCGATGCTCGACCGCGTCGATCGATTCGAACCGGGCACGCTGTGGATGCTTGAGCGATCTCCTTCGGCGCTTGGAGTCGATCCGGCATCGCGGCGCTTCGACCGCGGCGATGCCGGGATCGAAGCTCGCCTCCGAAGGTCCTTGGCGGAGATCCCCACCCGGCCCGACCTGGCCCGCTGGGTCCAATGGCGCGGGAGCGCCTCCCATCCGGAATGGGAGGACGAGGCCACCGCGTGCCTCCGGGAGCTCCAACGGGCCGGGGAGATCGCAGGGTGGAGCCTGCGTCGGTCCGCGGTGGCTGAGTCGACCGCAGTTCCTGCGGGAGTGGCGCTGAGCGGGGAGATCTCGCTGTTGGACCGAACGTGGGCCGGCATTCTTCGGACGACCGAACGAACCGCCTCGTTCTTTGCACGGGACCCAATGGCCGCGGGTCGTCTCGATGGAACGAGATGGGATCGCTCCCTCAGTGCGACGGGAGGCCGGAGCGTGCCCGCTCCATTGAGGCGCTGGCAGGAGGAGGTGGCGCCGGTCCTTGAATTCGGATTCCTCACCGATGGACATCGCCGGACCCTGGCGCAGGCGGCGCTTCAGTACGTCGCGGGCCTACCGGGCGTCGCATCGATCCTTGTCCCGCTCCCGCCGGCGGAACGACTCGCGGAATTCCTCGCGTTCGCGAACGCACCCGGCCTCTCCGAACCGGAGAGCGATCGTATCTCCCGGTCGATGGAGTTGGGGCCGGAGGCGCCCGGAGCGGGTCGTCTTGAGCGCGTGGGATCTTCGAGTGAGCCATGAGCCCGACGATCCCGATAGGTGCGACGGCCCCGGAGTTTGCCGCGCCTCGCCAAGACGGGAGCCTGCTCCGGCTTTCCGAGTACCGTGGCCGCCCGGTGATCCTGTACTTCTTTCCGAGGGCCGGGACCCCCGGGTGCACCCGGGAGGCCGAGGGGTTTGCCGAACGGTACCGCGAGCTCCAGGCGAAGGGGGTCGAGGTGGTGGGAATCAGCACGGATCCGGTGGAACGGCAGGCCCGCTTTGCCGCCGATTGCCGGGTCCCCTTCCCGCTCCTCTCCGACGCCGACCACGCCGTCGCCCGTTCGTACGGAGTGCTCGGGCTCCTCGGACTCTCGAAGCGAGTTACCTTCGTCCTCAGCGCGGACGGGGTTGTCGTCGACGTGATCTCTGGCCTCCTGCCGGGCCCCCACGTCCGCGGCGCGATCGACCGGTTCCTGACCTCCCCGGTGTAGGTCGATCCCACGCGGGGTCGGATCGCGTTACTCGTTCTCGTAGTCGAAGTAGATCCGCACCGTCGCGTGGTACTCCGCGACCTTCTGTCCCTCGATCCGGCCCTCGAACTCGGTGGCGCGGAACCACTTCAGGTTCCGGACGCTCTTCGCGGTGGTTTCCACCGCATTCTCGACCGCTTTCGCAAACGACTCCTTCGACGTGCCGACGACCTCGGTGATCTTCTGGACCATGGGAGAACCTCGCCGAGGGAAAGGTACGCCCCGCGCATAATCGTCGCGAGGGGGCCACCCGTCCTGGCCGCGCTCGACCGACGGACCGGAACGGTCACAGTGTGATTTGGCGCAGTTGCTTCGTCACGGCAACCATTATCCGCCCCGCATCCCGACGGGCCTCGAGGCGTGCATGTCCGACTTCCTGACCTTCTTCGTCCTCACGGCGGTCATGGGACTCTCGATTTTCATCTCGTTGCCGCTCGTCATGAGCCGACGGATCCCGGTCGCCTGGATCGTGATGTTCAGCGCGGTCGCGATCGGCATCCTGATCTTCCTGATCGCCGACATCTTCTCCGACGTCGCCTCGGTCAATGTTGGAAGCGCTCAGTACCTGACGAACCCGACACTGGACGCGCTGTTCGTGGGCGGAGTCGCTCTCGCGTACGTGATCCTCTACTTCATCGATAATCGGGCGCCCGCGCTCGCCAAGGCGGAGGGTCAAGAGTCCTCGCTCGGCGACTTCAATCCGAGCCGAGTGGCGCTGATCATCGCGATCGGGATGGGATTCCAGAACCTCACCGAGGGCCTGGTCTTCGGCTTCAACTGGGTCGCGGGCAACGTCAGCCTCCTCGGGGTCATCTTCGTCGGATTCTTCGTCCAGAACATCACCGAAGGCTTCCCGATCGGAGCGCCGTTCATGGGACGGACGGAACGCCCGCGCGGCCGGATCGTGGCGTACTTCATGATCGGCGGTCTCACGACGATCCTCGGCGGAGTGGTGGGCTACCTGCTCGGCACGAACCCGGGAGCGTACTACACGCAGATCCTGGTCTTCTTCGACGCGATCGCGATCGGAGCCCTCGTCTACGTCATCTTGCCGATGATCCGGGTCGCGTTCCGCAAGGAAGGCACCACCACGGCCCACTTCTCGAAGCAGCGCCTGGTCTACTTCGGGGTCCTGGCCGGATTCCTTCTCGGATTCGTGGTGAACTCGTTCTAGACGGAGCGGAGGTGGGCCCCCAACGCGACGGGCGGAGCGGCGCTACGGCTCTGCGAGTTCGCTGGATGCGTCGGCCGGAAGACCGAGGGTCGTGAGGATGTCCTCGTGCGATCGGCCGAACTCGGAAGGTGCCGCCTTCGCAAGATCGACCAGGCGCAGCCTCTTCCACGGATGCAGCGACGGGAGTCGGGAGGAGGCGAGGCGGCCCCGATAGATGAACTGGAGATCCCAGTGCTTGGTGTGCTGGGAGCGGGGCACGTAGAACTGGGAGTCCAGGATCGGCGGATCCCACGTGGCGGAGAGGTTTCCCAGCTGCTCGCGCAGGATCCGGGTCGCGGCGTGATTGGGACCCTCGCCGAAGAGTAGATGCGAGGCCGGCAGGACCCAGCGACCCTCGTTGAGTTCGACCTCCTCTCGAGCGAGGCCCGCGAAGTGGTCCCACGGCGCCTCGGGGTTCATCTGTCCCACCAGCACCTGCTTCGGGTCCCCGGGGGGACTGAAGATCAGGAACGCCGACAGGCAGATGTCCTCGGAAGGGAGCTCGTGGATGCTGAACGGTGCGTCGCTGCGCGTGAACCGGCAGAAGATCCGGTCGGTCGCCATCGCCGGGCCGAGCTTCGTGTGGTTGTAACGGTTCGGGTGAGGCTCGGGCCAGACACCCCCGTTTCCCGTCCCCTGTTCTCTGCCCGACAACCCGCGATGAGCTGGGCGAGGTGGTGGGCTGAGGGCGGTCGGATCTGGAGAACCTCGGATCGCTCGGGGTGGATGGGTCGGCCGGGGCCAGCGCGCCAGGAGGTATGGAGGTCGACTCGCTCATCTTGCTGGAGCGGCCGGATGCCCGCCGATCGTTCCCGTGGTCCGTGGATTGAGGGGAGAGGTCGGAACCCTTCCCGCTCTCCTCCTGCTGCGGACGACACTCCACGGGCCGGTCGACGCAACGAGCCGCTTCGTTCGGAGTCGCGTCTTCGTCGCCAGCAGCACCGGCAGCGGAATCCTCCTCGCCCCCATCTCCGTGCGCCCCCTTGTCGAGTGCTCTGGCACGGCTTCGGGGCCTGAAGGGGATCGATCGCGCGACCCGCCCTCGCACGCGCGAGCCGCCGGAGAGGATTGAACTCCCGACCTGCTGATTACAAATCAGCCGCTCTACCAACTGAGCTACGGCGGCACCGGGTTGGGGATGCTGTCTCGGGGACTTAAATCAGGTCGCGCCCCCCCGTCGCCGCTTTATGGCGCCTCCGGTGGTAGCCGGTGTGGCTTCGAACGACCCCGCGCACCACAACATCCACGCCCCACGGGGCCCGGACCTTTCCTGCAAGGGCTGGAGCCAGGAGGCCGCCCTGCGCCTGCTGATGAATAATCTCGATCCCGAGGTCGCTCGGGATCCGGATCATCTCATCGTGTACGGGGGGCGCGGCAAGGCCGCGCGGAATTGGGAGGCGTACGATCGGATCGTCGCGGCGCTTCGCACGCTCGGGAACGACGAGACGCTCCTCGTGCAGTCGGGCAAGCCCGTCGGGATCTTTCCGACGCACCCCGCCGCACCGCGCGTGCTGATATCGAACGCGATGATCGTGCCCCGCTGGGCGACCGACGAGATCTTCTGGGACCTCGAGGCGAGGGGCCTGACCATGTACGGCCAGATGACGGCCGGCAGCTGGGTGTACATCGGCACGCAGGGGATCCTGCAGGGCACGTACGAGACGCTCGCATCGCTGAGCCGAGTCGAGTTCCAAGCACCGGACCTCACCGGACACTGGATGCTCTCGAGTGGCCTCGGAGAGATGGGAGGAGCCCAGCCGCTGGCCGTGACGATGCTGGGCGGCGTCGCCCTCATCGTGGACGTCGATCCCCGCGCGATCGATCGCCGGCTCCGGCTGAAGTACCTCGATGTGCAGGCCCCCTCGCTCGACGAAGCGCTGGCGCTCGTCCACGACGCGGTCGAGGGTCGTCGGCCCCTCTCCGTCGGTCTTCAGGCGAACGCGGCGGACGTGTACCCGGAGATCGTGCGCAAGGGGATCGTGCCCCACGTGGTCAGCGATCAGACGGCGGCCCACGATCTGCGGGTGGGCTACATCCCGCAGGGGCTGACGGTGGAGGAAGCGGCCCGCGCTCGTGTCGACGACCCTGCGGCCTACCTCGTCCGGGTCCGCGCTTCGCTCGCCATGGAGGCCCGGGCCATCCTCGCGATGCAACGGCAGGGGGCGAAGACGTTCGACTACGGCAATAACTTCCGGACCCAGGCGAAGGAGTCCGGGGTACCGGATGCGTTCGAGATTCCCGGATACGTACCGAAGTACATCCGGCCGCTGTTCGCCGTCGGGAGCGGGCCGTTCCGCTGGATCGCGCTCAGCGGCGATCCCGAGGACATCCGCCAAATCGACCGGATGATCTTGGACGAGTTCCGGGAGAACGAGCCGCTCTGCCGATGGATCCGGCTTGCCGGGGAGAAGGTACGCTTCCAGGGACTCCCCGCCCGGATCTGTTACATGGGCTACGGGGAGCGGGAGCGCTTCGGACATCTCGTCAACGCGCTCGTGCGCGACCACGACCTCGTCGCGCCGATCGCCATCGGACGCGACCACCACGATACGGGGAGCGTCGCGAGCCCGTTCCGAGAGACCGAGGCGATGCGGGACGGCTCGGACGCGATCGCCGACTGGCCGATCCTCAACGCCCTCCTGAACGTCGCGAGCGGGGCGAGCTGGGTCTCGGTCCATCACGGCGGAGGCGTCGGGATCGGGAACTCGATCCACGCGGGCCTCGTGATCGTGGCCGACGGAACGGCGGAGGCCGACGAGCGGATCCGCCGGGCGTTGCACAACGATCCCGGGATCGGAGTCGCGCGCCACGCCGATGCGGGATATCCAGAGTCGCGCGCGCTGTTGGCCTCCGCCCGGTTCCGGGTGCCGGGCGAGCCACCGGCGCCGCCGTAGCGGCGCGCGCCGCGCTTTAGTACGCACTCGCCTTCGAACGGCCATGTCCCCGGATTCTGCACAACCCGATCTGCTCGCCCGAAGAGTCCTGTCCCAGAGGATCCAACTCCGCCCGAAGGAGACGGTCACGATCGAGGCGTGGCCCACCGCCTTGCCTTGGGCCAATGCGTTCGTGCGGCAAGCTCGTCGGATCGGCGCGAAGCCGATCCTGCTCTACGACGACGAGGCGTCCTACTGGAAGGAGGTGCTCTCGGGCGGGGCGCCGGGCCTCGGTCGACCCGGGGCCCACGAGTGGGCCGTACTCGAGCACTCCGACGTCTACATCTACTTCTGGGGACCGGAGGACCGAAGCCGGATGCGCGCGTTGCCGGACGCGACCCAGGAGGCGCTGACGGCGTTCAATGCGCGCTGGTACGAGGTTGCGACGAAGGCCGGTCTGCGTGGCCTTCGCATGGAAATCGCCCGCGCCACCGAGGCCAATGCGCGATACTACGGGGTCAATCTGGGCCGGTGGGAGCGAGAGCTCGTTACGGCCAGTATGCGGAATCCGGCGGAGTTCGATCGGCCCAGCGCCCGACTCCGGCGCGCCCTGGAGCACGGAACGATCGTACGGATCCGGCATCCCAACGGGACCGACCTATCCCTCGCGCTCGCGGACCGGGAGGCGAGGAGCTTCCTCGGGCGGGTGACCCGGGAGACCATGAAACGCCGGTTCGGCATGCTCGCGAGCGTGCCGACCGCGGCGGTGGTGGTCTCGGTGGATGAATCAACGGCCGAGGGAACGATCGTTTCGGATCGGGAGAACTACCTCCCCTCCGGCCCGGTGGTGAAGGGCGCCTGGAAATTCTCGGACGGACGCCTACGGTCCGCTCGCTACGCATCCGGAGGGGCCCGGTTCCGTGGGCCCTACGCCATGGGTGGCGATGGAAAGGATCGGCCGGCATTCCTCGAGATCGGACTCGACCCGGCGCTCCGTGTCTCGCCGGAGCTCGAGGATAGCGAACTGGGCGCGATCACCGTCGGCATCGGCGCCAACGCCGGTTACGGGGGCAAGAGCAAGTCGAGTTTCAGTAGCTGGCTGACCGTACGAGGCGCGGAGCTGTCGATCGACGGAACGGTCGTGGTCAAGGGCGGGCGGGTCCGCTAGGCCGGCCCGGGGACCGGGATCAGGGCGAACGCACCCGATCGCGGGCCCGCGCAACGACCGTTCGGTCGGTCTCGTAGGTGACGGTGCTCACGGCCTCTTCCGGCGCGAGCCATGCGTGTCGGTCGAAGATCGGCTCGAGCCGAACCGACCGCGTGGGGGTGTAGGCGAGGAAGTAGATCGCCGTCTTGAGCACGTTCGAACCCTCGCGCGGCCGATAGAAGCGGTACGCGATCTCGCCAATCTCCTCTCGGAGGTCCACCGAATCGATGCCGGTCTCTTCGACGATCTCCCGACGCGCGGCCTGCGCTAAGGACTCTCCCGGGTCGACGTGGCCCTTCGGGAGACACCAACGGTCCTCGTCCGCGAGGTGGATCAGCAGGAACTCACCGCTCGGTTCGTGGACCACGACCGCACCCGCGGAGAGTTCCGGCACGATCGGCGCGTCGGCTCGAAAGGGGAGGGTTCCCGATTTCACGGGGGCCCCGATGGACCCTCGGCTCTTAGCCCCTCCACCGGAAGCGGAATCCCGCCGATGAACGCTTATGGGGCCGTACGCCTCCGCCTCGCCGGATGCTCGGCCCCGAGGAGGAATATCACGACCTCGCGACGCTCGTGGTCGCGAAGGCCGCGAAGAACGAGGAGAAGGTCGCGGTACGCTTCGGCAACAAGACCCTCTCCTATCGCGATCTCGATCGCGAGAGTCGGCGAGTGGCCTCCGGCCTCCAGGCCGCGGGAATCGGGCACGGAGATCGGGTCGCCGCGTTCCTGTTCAACGGCCCAGAGTTCCTCTCGCTCTGGTTCGGGCTCTCCCGCCTCGGGGCCGTCCTGGTTCCGCTGAACACGGCCCTCAAGGGAGAGATCCTCCGCTACGAGCTCGATGATGCCGCCCCGAAGGCGATCGTCGTTGACGTTCGGCTCTGGCCCACCTACGCCGCGGTCCGTGGTCCGAGCCCTATCCCGAGGGAATGGATCCTCACGCCGGGGACTTCGGTCGATGCGCTCCCACCGGACGTCGCGAACTTTGCATCGTTGCCGAGCGACGCGCCGCTCGGTCCCGTGGACCCTCCGCAGCCGTGGGAGGCCGCGGCGATCATGTACACGAGTGGCACGACCGGGCCTCCCAAGGGAGTCCTCGTGCCGCACGAGGGCTACCTCGTTACTTCGGCCGAGATCGGGCGAAGAAGCCGCCTTCACGACGGCGCGGTGCTGTTCACGGGGCTCCCCCTGTTCCACTGCAACGCCCAGGAGATGACGACCCTCGCCGCGATGCTCAACGATCTCACGGCCGCCTTCGAGGAGCGGTTCCACGCGAGCACCTACTGGGAGACGGCCGCGGCGGTGGGAGCGACCCATGTCTCTCTGCTCATCTCGATGATCAACGTCCTGTACAAGCAACCCGAGAAGCCCACCGATCGTCTCCA
>Ga0307373_10000673_pt1 | contig 65870 bp, 56 predicted proteins | sample OX2MG_FD_202534 | JGI IMG/M metagenome (GOLD analysis project Ga0307373, IMG submission 202534) | Soil microbial communities from Risofladan, Vaasa, Finland - OX-2 | ecosystem: Environmental > Terrestrial > Soil > Coastal area > Acid sulfate soil | place: Finland: Risofladan, Vaasa | collected... | reverse complement strand
CATGAGCACGGACATCAGCAGGATTCCCCAGACGTAATCCCAGTAGAACAGCTCAAACCGCCAGTTCCGGGTGAGCTTCTGGGTATTCGCCCAGCTTCCCCAGCAGACCATGCTGAGAATCATCATGGAGAGAGCAACCGCATAAGTGGTGGGAACAAACATTGCAGGCACCTTTCAGATGGAGAATGCTTTTATCGTCACAAAAACGCGCACAAGCCGGGCATCGGTGCGTTATTCCGCCTCCACGGTGCCAAAAGGGCTTTCTCCTTCCTTCTCTTTCCAATTGCGGCGAGCGAAGTGCTTCGTATCCTGCCTCATTAAACCCGAGAGACTCCCGGACTTCCAGCATTATTTTCATTTTTGCGACTTGAGGAGCGCGGCGGGAGGCACGTTTGACGGAGGCGCAGGCGAATACACTGCGACCTCCCGTGCCCGAAAGGCCGGGCAAGGCTGGTCAAATTGTGCCTGGGATGAAAACCGGGAAAGGAAAAGAGGGAGGGAACTTCTTCAAAGAGTAGCGGGAAAGGTTAGCGAGGCGAGGCGATGTTTCGCGGAGACATTGCGGGCTTCTGGCAGGCCGGGGTTACGGCATCGGGATGCCAGCAGACTCTGACGGGTTCGTAACCTGAACCATCATTCCCTGTGACCGACCAACCCTAGGACCGCTCGTCCTGTAAAAGAAGCCTGATCAGGTCCAGCCGCCGTTTCACGTCGAATTTGGCGAGAAGATTGGACACGTGAAACTTGGCCGTTCGTTCAGAAATTTTCAGTTTCCTGGCAATCTCTTTATTCGAAAGATTTCCGCGCAGGGACTCCAGCACCTCGCGCTCGCGCGGGCTGAGACGGGCTGAACCTACTTTGCCAAAGCGGCGCCGGGGACTGTGGACCATGGAGTCCATAAACCGGGAGAGAAGCTTCCGCTCCACCCAGTAGCCCCCTCGGGACACCACACTGACCGCCTCCGGCAGGTGCAGCGTTGCCTCGGAATAATCAAGGAGACCCTTCACGCCGAGGTCCAGAAGGGGAAAAGCCGTGGAATCCTTGAATTTTTCAGACAGCACGATGGCGCGGGAGTTGGGGAAACGGGTCAGCAGCCCGCCAATCAGGACCGCTGCAAACGGATTGTAGCCATCCACGATGTAGACATTCGCGTCTGGAATTGCCAGGCGATTCACATCTTCAAAGAAAACCTGGCGCAGCCGGAAAGCTTTCACAGTGAAGTGAGCCCGGGAGAGCATCCGGGCAAACTCATCCAGAAGCAACGGATGGGTAGAAAGCAGGCAGACCCGTGGATGACTGTTCCCGTCCGTCTTTTTCTCCATAACCAGACCTCAAAAATTCTCATCTGCGGGCGCCGCACATTTCTCGGCAGGTGTCGAATCCAGGCTCCGGGATCTGTGAGCGGGACGCCGCAGCTTAAACTCCCGGTCCTAAAATGCCGGAGACGCTCCATCTGCAATAGAGGGGCGCCGGCCAGGCTGTGCCGCGACCCGGAAATTCCGTGCACCCTGCCGGAAAATACCTGTACGCCTGCTCCGGAAAAGACCTGACCCTCTTCTAGTCCTTCGTACAGTTGTTGTACGGGTGTGCTTCCGCGTAACCTTAGAACTGCAGTCAACAGAGTTGCCAAGGCAAGGCTTTAGATGGACAGCAAAAAATAAGCCGCTGGACAGAAATGGCTGACTGAAGACCTGCATGTTTAGGGACATGCACCTTGGCACGACGGGGAGGGCTGATGACACACGAACTCTGCTCTGTTTGAAGCGGGTTTTGGACCTGCCGGAGTGGAGAAAAGAAAAGCATTGAGTCGATTCGAGGGGGAGGCCCGATGCGCAGATCAAAAGTCTGCACACGAAAGGGAAAGCCAGCATGCGAACCATCGGATCGAACTCAGGTCAGCGCCATTTGTTTCTTCTATCTATTCTCTCCATCTTCACATTTTGCATGGCCGCAAACTTTGCCTGGGGAAATCAAGGCAAAGGAAATGGTAATTCAACCAACCAGCTCTCCATCAGCAGCGCAGGTCCCAGCAGCGGGCCTGCCTTGGGCGGAACCACGGTCAACCTGTCAGGCACCGGGTTTACGGCGTCTGCATCCGTTTCTTTCGGAGGCACTGCCGCCTCGTCGGTGGTGGTGGCCAGCTCAACTGAGGTGCAGGCCGTTACGCCTGCGCACGCGAGTGGGACAGTGAGTGTAGCGGTAACAGAAGGTCCTCACAACCAATCTGCAACGCTGGCAGGAGGTTTCACCTACACCACAACCACCACCCTGGGAGTTTCGGGCGCTTCCCCGGCAACAGGCCCGACCAGCGGAGGAACGGTGGTCACGATTACAGGCAAAGGCTTTCAGGCTGGGGCTGCAGTCAAATTTGGCGGTGCACAATCCACGGCTGTCACGGTGGCCAGTTCCACCCAGATCAACGCCATGTCGCCGACGGCAAGTTCCGGGGCGGTATCCATCACCGTAACCGATCCCGATTCACAGTCCGCTTCGCTGCCCTCCGGCTTCACCTACAGTTCAGGGCCTGCCGTCAGCAGTGTTTCGCCCAATTTGGGTCCGGTAATAGGCGGGACCACTGTAAAGATACTTGGCAGCGGATTTCAAAGCGGGGCGAGCGTGACCTTTGGAGGAATTGCCGCAACGTCCGTGACGCTGGCCAGCGCAACCGAGATTCAGGCTGTGAGCCCTGTTTCTCCCGCCGGCACCGTTTCCATTGCCGTCACCAACACGGATTCGCAGAGCGCAGCACTGGCGTCGGCTTTTACCTACTTTCACACGGTCACACTTTTATGGACGGACGGCTCATCCGGAGTATCGGGCTTTAATGTCTATCGCAGCCCTACTTCCGGCGGTCCGTACGCCCGGCTGAATTCAGCTTTGCTTTCCGGGACGTCATTCAGTGACAGCCAGGTGCAGGCCGGACAAACCTACTTCTACGTCACCACCGCCGTCAACAGCAGCAACGCGGAAAGCGCCTATTCCAACCAGGCTCAGACCATCGTCCCATCTCCCTGAGAGGACGGCCGCCGGCCTTGCTTGCAGGAGTCAGCACAGGAGAACAGAAAGAGGGGCATAACGGGAAACACGAAGCGCGGAAGGAAGCGAAAAGGAAGCCCAACACAGGCTGTGTAAATGCCGGCCCTTGACGTCTACCGCTCCACGCCTCCCGGCTGGTTTCAGCCCCGTGAGGAGAAAAGGCACCATGAAGTCAAGCGCACTCAACCGAAAGATTCTCGCCTGCATGGCCGCCCTGCTGGTGGCCGCCGTTCCATTGATGGAGAGCTCATGCCGGAGCGACCTGGCTTCTGCCCTTAATCCCGGTACATCGCAGCAGAGCTCGACGCCCACGGTCAAGTCAATTGTGCCCGACACGGCCCCCCCAGCAGGTGGAACGGCGGTCATCATCAACGGATCGAATCTTTCATCCGGCACCCAGGCAACCCCTCCTTCGGTGAGTTTTGGCGGCATGCCGGCAACGAACGTTAGAATCCTCAGCCCCTTGCAGCTAGTCGCCACGGTCCCGCCACACGCCGCGGGAAGTGTCACCGTGCAGGTAACAACAGCCGACGGCACATCATCACCTGTCACAAGTGCTTTTACCTACACAGCATCCTCGCCCACGGTGAGTGGTGTTTCGCCGAATTCCGGCGACACTGCGGGAGGGACAGTGGTCACGATAATCGGATCCAACTTCGTGAGTGGCGCAACAGTCTCTTTTGGCGGGAGTTCTGCGTCTAATGTTTCATTCGTGAGCTCGACCCAACTTAATGCCATCACTCCGGCGCACGCCGCAGGGTCCGTCAACGTAGCCGTTACCGACCCTGACGGTACCAGTGCAATGCTGCCGGGGGCGTTCACGTTTGGCACGTCGTCCCTCACCGTCAGCAGCGTCTCCCCAAATTCCGGTGGCACTGCTGGAGGGACAGTAGTCACGATAGGCGGAACCAACTTCGTGAGTGGCGCAAAAGTCTCCTTTGGCGGGAGTCCTGCGGCCAGTGTTTCTTTCGTGAATGCGACCCAACTAACGGCCACCACTCCGCCGCACGCCGCAGGGTCCGTCAACATGGCTGTCACCAACCCTGATGGAACCAGCGCATCCCTCCCCGGGGCATTCAGTTTTGGGACGACGTCCCTCACCGTCAGCAGCCTCTCGCCCATCTCGGGACCTGCCGCCGGCGGAACCACAGTCACCATCAGCGGATCAAATTTTCAATCGGGCGTATCTGTAAGTTTTGGAGGGCTGGGGGCAACTTCCGTGTCCCTCACCAACTCTTCCACCCTCGTGGCGGTGACCCCTGTCCACAGTTCCGGTTCGGTGATCGTCACGGTCACCAACAGCAGCGGCACTTCGGCCACCCTGCCCTCAGGCTTCACGTTCCACAGCATCGATTTGCTCTGGAACGCGCCTTCCACTTCCACAGTCACAATTGCGGGGTATAACGTTTACCGCGGGAGTGCGTCGACAGGCCCGTTCGGCCGGCTCAACAGCTCCTCGCCCCTGGCCACCACGTCGTACATCGATGCCACCGTTGACGGAGGCCAAACCTACTACTACGAGGTCAAATCCGTAGATACGGCCGGAGTGGAAAGCCCTCCCGCCGGCCCGGTCCCGGCCACCACAACGCCTTAGACCCCTGCAGCGTGCAGAAGCCAGCCCCGGCAGGCCTGCAGCTCCAGGGATGGACCTTGCGCAAGTCCTTAGGAATTTGCGCAAGGCCTCTCCCTCCGCCTGACCGCGGGAATAAACTTCAGCCAGCCAGCGTATCAGCAGTGGACAATCCTGCCCGGATATTCCGTGATGTCCCGCGTGGCATTGCGGGTGTCGATCACCAACTTTGAGTGGCGAACCACAAACTCATAATCGATCGAAGAATGGTCTGTAGCAATCAGCACGGCATGGTATTGGGAAAGGTTTTCCGCGCTCAGCTCCACCGAATCGAGCTGGAAATTGTACCGGCGCATCCGGCCGAGGTGCGGGAAATAGGGGTCGTGGTAATCCACCCGGACTCCACGCGACTGCAGCAGTTCCATAATCGCCAGCGAGGGAGACTCCCGCAGATCGTCAATGTCCTTCTTGTAGGAAACCCCGAGAACCAGGATGCGCGAGTTGTTGAGACACTGCTTGCGGCGGTTCAGCGCCTCACCGGTGGCGGCCACCACGTGCTCGGGCATGGAGGCGTTGATCTCTCCCGCCAGCTCGATAAACCGGGTGGGGAATTCGTACTCGCGGGCCTTCCAGGTCAGATAGAAGGGATCGATGGGGATGCAATGGCCGCCCAGGCCCGGACCCGGATAGAACGCGGAGAAGCCAAAGGGCTTGGTCTTGGCCGCATCAATAACCTCCCAGATGTCCAGGCCCATCCTCAGGCAGAGCAGCTTCAGCTCATTCACCAGCGCGATGTTCACGGAGCGGTAGATGTTTTCCAGCAGCTTGGTCATTTCTGCGGCCCGCGACGAACTCACCAGGACCGTATGCTCAAAAGCCGTCTCGTAGAGGGTCCGGGTTGCCAGCACGCTGAGGGCGTTGACGCCGCCAATCACCTTGGGCACCTGATACGTCTTGAAGTTCTTGTTGCCGGGATCTTCGCGCTCCGGCGAAAAGGCCAGCAGGAAGTCCGTCCCGTCGGCGTCCGCAGTCGCCTGCCCGTTGGCTTCGGCGGAATAGTCGGAAACCGGGCAGCGCAATCCGGACGTTTCCAGGATGGGAAGAACAACTTCCTCGGTGGTTCCCGGATAGGTGGTGCTTTCAAGAACCACGAGCTGTCCGCGGCGCAGGTGGCGGCTGATGGACTCCGCTGTCGCCCGGATAAAAGAAAGGTCCGGCTCCCGGTGGTCATCAAGGGGAGTGGGGACACAGATGATCACCGCATCCATGGCGCCCAACTGTGAAAAGTCGGCGGTCGGCAGGAATTGGTTCGCCTGGACCTGCTCAGCGATTTCAGATTCGGGGATATGTTTGATGTAGCTGCTGCCCTTCCGCAGGGACTCGATTTTCACGGGATCGATGTCGAAGCCCGTGGTCTGAAAACCCTTCTTCGCAAAAAGCAGAGCAATCGGGAGCCCTACGTATCCCATCCCTACGACTCCCACCCGCGCCGTTCTCTCCCTGACCCGGTCGTGAAACCGCGTCAGGATATCGTTTTGTTCGTCGAGACTCTTGGCCAACAACGTTGTAGAAACCATGTTATTCATCCTCCTGTGGTTCCCTACCCGATTTCCGGCGGCTTTTGAAAGCAAGCTCAGCGTCGCGAGCCGGCCGTGGAACCGTGGGTTCGGAACTTAAACTTCAAATTTGTGTGGTGAATTTGGATGGACCTGGGACACTGTATCCCTTGACCCGGCTTTCAAAGCCTGCCCCTGAGGCATCGTGAATGTGCAGCCCTCTGGCCGTGACAGCCCCTTCATGCGGCCGGGGGCGGGTCAACGTTTAAAATTTCAGAACGAGTAGACCAGTGCGTCGTTCTCCAGGCGTGCATAGGCAATTCTGGCTCGAATTTTGCCGTCTCCCTCAATTTCCCAACCGCCGCCGTTCCTCACCAGCTTCATCCGGCTCCGCTCGCGCCACCATTGGTTCACTTCACCCGGCAGTGGTATCCAGACGCCGGAGGTCCTCCGCATTTCGGCAAGACGGGCCAGCAGGCTCCGGTAAACCTTCTGCTCGGGTTCATTGCGGATGTAATCGGGATGGACGATAAAATTCATCACGCCATGCTTCCTGCGGATCGCATCCATCTGCGTCTCCCACAGGTCCAGCCTGTAATGGCGCAGGATGTTAAAAAGCGAGTAGTCCTGGGTCATGGTCACCGGAATTTCCAGCAGGTCTCCGATGAAGTAGGGAAACGTGGTGCAACACCCTCCGCGCTGAGGTTCGAGATGCGCAACGTTGGGAACCGACATGTCATATTCGAAGTGCAAAAGGTCAAACCAGTCGATATTCCGGTAGAGGATCCCTGCTCTGAATCCCCGCGCGCCAAAGATCTTTCTGTACCCTTCAATCACGGCCGCCCGCCGCCTGAATTCCTCGTAATCCCTATACAGGTTGCCATCGTGGTTGAGGTCATGAACATTCAGCTCGAACCCGCGCCTGCGAAAACTATCCAGATAAGCCTCTGAAACCTCGTAACGCGATTCGGGAACAACCTGGAATGAAGATTTGATGCCGTATGAATCATCGATGTCCATCAGCTGGTCGCAGAAGTTCCTGCCGGCCGGCGCCTCAACATCGTGAGTCATCACCGCGCAGGCCTGCGCACCCTCCGGCCAGAACCAGATGAAGGGGATCTCTTTCAGGCCCTTCGCTTTCAGGTTCAGCAGCATCGCTGTCTCAAAAGTGGATTCAACGCTTGTTTCCACCGGCCAGCGCGGAAACTCTCTCTTGTCCCAGCCCCGCAGGTAGTATCTTTGAAGGTGTTTGCGCACCGAGACAGGCATCGCAGGCCGGATGGCGTAGTAGGCCGCCCGCACGGACCGGTGCAGGATGCTGCTCCTATCGGCGCCATTTCCATTCCGCGTGTATCTCTCGCAACGGAGCGCTGTGACGGTTTCGGCAATGTCGAACGGCAGGGTGATGCCGTTTGGGCCGCCCCTGGCGTATTTCAGAGCATCATTCAGAATTTTCCCCGTTTCAGGCGAAGGCGTGAAGGCGGAGGTCCGCCCGTAGCAGACCGATTCGGAGCCAAATTTAAAGAAGCCGGCGTGTTCCGACAAATCACCCTTGACGCCGACGCGCACAAATTCCCGCGGGCACCGGTAGTGGTCCATCATCACCTGTTCCGACGGCTCCGGGTTGGGCAGATTCTTTTCCTGCACTAAATCCTCGCCTGCTTTATCCAGTAAGAGATTCGAATTATCCATCATTTAAAACTCATGGCTCTAAATAAATTAATTGCGCGGAAGTGAAGATGCTTTTCCGCCGGAATCAAAAGCGGATTCGCCCTCCGGCGATGCAACAAGCGCGCCTGTTCCAGCCGGCCGCCGGGCCCCCTGCTCAGTAGACCCGGGCCCGCTTCGTCAGCCGGACCAGGCTCGGCAGCGGGTCGCGCCAGGAAAAATAGGAAATCGAGGTCCGGTGCATGATGCTGGCCAGCCACTCGATCAGCGTCATCTCTCCGCGCGCTCTCAGTTCCAGGAAGGCGCGATAATCCCGGAGCGGGTCCCACATTCGCAAACCTGTTCGGAACGTGGTCAACGGAGGTTGAGGAATGCCGACAATCCGGTTATAGACAAAATTCCCCAGGTCAAATCCAGCCCTGGCAACCAGACTGTTGGCGGCGGTGAAGCGCACGTTGCATTCGATCAGTTTCAACTGGCCGTCCCGCTCGTCGTATTTGAACTCGGCGTTGGCCAGCCCCTGGAGACCCACGTGCCGAAGCAGCTTGAGTGACAGTTCGCGCACGCCCTCAACCCGGTCGGTGATGTGGTACGATGCCAGCCCCATATTGACCGGATAGCGCCGGATGATGCGTTTTGTGAAGTCGAACAGAGGGTTGCCTGCTTCGTCCATATAGGTGTAGTAGCTGCAAAGCCGGCTGTCGGGCCCGGGAATGTACTCGACCAGCACCACTTCCATGCCGGCACGCTCAGCAATCCGATAGCATTCGAGAAGCTGATCAAGACTTTCCGCCATGAAAAATTTGCGTTTGAACTTCTGCCGAAACACGTGGGAAATCGTGGGCTTGACAATGAGCGGATAAGCAAACTCCCCGCTGAACTGGTGGATATCTTCCTCTGTCCGAATTTCCCAGAATTTCGGCGCAGACACCCCCGCTTCTTTCGCTGCCTTGTAGGTCGCCAGCTTATCCAGCATTATTTGCTGGGCGCGGGGGTTTGACAGGTCAAGCCGGAACTTTTTCGCCAGCGTTTCCCGGTTGGTGTTGATGATTTCGATCTCCTGGTCCCCGGCTGCCAGCAAGACACTTCCTTCCAGATCATCGGAAGCGTTGCCGGTCAGAAAATCCGTTGCCGCCTGGGCGTAGGGCACGTTTTCAGGCAGTCGAATCGCCCGTGCATAGCGGCTGTATCGCGCTTCGGCCCAACGGTTATTAAGGGCGTATACCGGGATGGAGCGGTCGGCCAGGCTCTCCACAACTTTGAACGCCTGAAAGAACCCCCCAAAGAGAATGGCCGGTGGAAGCTGCTCGCCGCGGTTAGATGCAGGCATAATCGAGGTCCTCCCTGCATCGGCGAGCCTGCTTCAAACAGGTCTCTAAAATGGGCACCGCCACGCGACACGCTCCGCCCCGCCTGAAATAGTGCATGTGATATCCGGGCGTCGTGTTGATCTCTATGATCTTGCCTCCCGCTTCTTCAAGCCCCTGATGAATGTCGGGGGTGATGATATCGATGCCTGCCAGCCTGGCGCCGATCAGTTCGGCGGCCCGGCGGCCGGTGGCAGTGATGCTTTGCGATACCTCGTGACCAACCGGCTCGTTTTCGTCTGCTATGTTGTCATTGACAACGTTTTTTAGCCTGACTCTCCGGTCCCTGGCCGGCACAGCCCGCAACGAAAGGCCCTGTCGCGCGAGGGTCCGTTCCATGTCCATGTCATACTTCAAAGTAGCCTGGGCGAGCTCGTACCCCGCATCAAGGCGCTTCTGGTTGAGGTTCTGAAGCAATTGAGAAATCCGTGATTTGCCGTCCCCGACAACCGCCGGGAAACCGCGCCTTACGGCATCCAGAAGCCGGCCATCCAGGTACAACAGGCGAACCATCTCTCCTGTCACATACTCTTCGATGAGCAGCCTGGAGGAACGGTAACCGGCAGCGGCGGCGGCAGCCTTGATCAACTGGAGACGGGTTTCCACCCCGGTTGTGACGCCACAACCTCCGGCCGTGTCATCGGCGGGTTTCACAACACAGCTTCGGTGCCGGGCGAGAAAGTCGTACCCCTTTTCCAGATGGTCCAGGGAAAACTCAGCATGGTCCGGCGTCGGCAGCCCGTGCGAACGGAGTATCTTGTGGACAAGAATTTTGTCGAGAGCAATATCCAGCGTGACCGGATCGTCGAGCGGGGTGTAGTTGTTATAAACGCGGGTACTGACACCATCAAGGCTGATATTAAGAATTCCGCCATCCAACTCCTCAAACTCCGCCCCCCATTCGCCCGCTGCCTCACGCCAGACGTCCTTATAAAACTGCGAGCGATAGCTTCTCGCCTGGAGTCTTTGGCTCCCTGCCCTGCCGAGTATGCCTCTCCCCCGCATGGCATAGCCCCAAAGCTCCAGAATTTTTGAAATATACCCCATCGTCAGTGTCCCCCCACACACTTGTTCACAAGCGCTGACCAGCATTGATTGGATGACGATTCAGATTGATAGAGCATCACGCCAAGGACTTGAGGACCTCATACGATTCCTTCTCGTGGGCGTAGACGAGGCACTCATGCTGGTTCAGCAGGTCATCGACCCAGGCGTTTGAAAACTCGCCCCTGCGCACGGCTTCCAGATATTTTTCCTGGTGCGCTTTTTGGGCCTCGAGCCGGTGGTAGATCAATTCAGCCCATTCCCGGGGCACCACCACGATCCCCGAAATGTCGGCAACGATCACATCGCCCGGGTTGACCACCACGCCGCCGCAGGATATCGGGCAATTGATTTCGCCCGGGCCGCGGTGCAGCGGGCCGACGGGCGTTGTCCCGCGCGCGAAGACGGGAAAGTCCAGATGCTCGATCCCCGGCATGTCCCGCACCAGCCCGTCAACAATAAACCCTGCAATTCCGCGGTGTTTCGCTTTGGTGCAGATGATGTCGCCCAGAACAGCGTTCATGCTCCGGATGCCATGGGCATCCACCACAACAATGTCGTTGGGCTTTGCAACATCCAGCGCCTTGTGGACCATCAGGTTGTCCCCGGGAAATACGTGGACCGTGCAGGCCGGCGCGCACAGCCGGTGGCCCTTGTTCGTCTGGCAAGTGATGGCAGCGTCCAATGCGTAGAGCCGGTTGAGTGCGTCCGAAATGTCGGGCACTTCGTACTCCTGGAAATGCTTCATCAGGGTTTCATCCAGCCTCGTGAAATTCTCGTGAATACGAAAGCCCGGACCTGGATGCAGATCAGCGGACTTCGGTTTTTGCGATATCATGTCGATACCCCCAAGGATTTGATTTATTAATTCTCAGATAAGCAGGCGTTGGCTACGGAATGAATGATCGTTCTAATATCGGGAGAATTTTCCAGTTTCATCTGGTCCCACTGAACGCTGGCGATGCGCTTTATCCATTCGCCGGCCTCGTGGGTCATCCCCAGCCTCAACTGAAAGGCGCGCCCCAGTTGCTCGATGTCTCGCATCTCACCCACGCGGCGTGCGGCATGGCGGGGGTAGGTGGGCAGCATGCGCTCAGCGGCGGTCAGAATATCCGGGTAAAAGAGGCGGCAGCTCCCGAGGAAAGACTCCAGCATGTCCGCCCTCTCGGCCAAAACCCCCACCTCGAGGAAAAGGCCGGCCAGACCCTTGGCAAGCACTGACAACATCAGCTTCGTCAGGGTTGCCGATCCAACCCGCGCGCCCAGCAGGCTCACGCGCACAAGATCTGTACAGATGGACGCGACGCTTTGGGCCTCAGGCCCACTGAGATGCAACACACCGTGGTCTCGCAGACGATGAGCCGAACCGTTAAACGACGCGTCCACCAGGGGAACATTCTGTTCGGCCATCAGCCGTTCAATCCGTTCAAGTGTTTCGAAACCAATCGAATTGGCCTCGACGAAAACACTGTTCGGAGGCCGCAACTGATGACGGCTGGCGTATTGCCGGGCCATCTCAACGGCTGATGAAGGAAGAACCAGCGAAAAAACGATGTGGCTTTGGGCCACGACGTCGTCAAGACTTGGGAGTATTTCGACTCCGGATTTCAGTGCCTGCTCTTGCGTGGCGCGGCTGCGACCCTCGCAGGTGGTGACCACGCGCCGGCCGCCCTCGTGCAGCAGCTTCCCGAAAGCGGATCCCATGTCGCCGCAATAAAGGATCCCTACCGTTGGTTCCGGATTCGGCGTGGTGGATTGCAAGAAAGTCGCTCCTCTGGTCTGTTCTACTAAGTTGGGAGGCTGGAATGCTTGTACTTCGTTGAACTCACCCGGAATCGCCTGCGCCGAGGGGGCTTCACCAACGCTGACCGAAAACTTCCTGGAAGGCCTGCCCAGACCGGCGACCGAAGCACTCGCTGGCCGTGAGGCAGCAAAAGGAACGCGCAAAACTCATGCGGCTCGAACCATCCTGTCAAGAAAACCGACCATTCCTGATTTCCAAATTCCGGAAGCAACGTTGCAGAGAGTCTTCCTAACCAAAGGAGTGGCCCATCGGCGATCGAAGCGGGTGCAGAGATGCCGACAGAACAAAGCCTTGGTCTTTGCCTGTGAGGGACAGCCAGCCCGCTCGTATCCCATTTCGAGGAAGGGGTTACGTCCAGCCTGCCGATGGTAGTGGTAGTAGTCCATGAAGCTCCGGCGTTGAGGCATGACACCAAAGCGCTCTGCGTTGCTGCTCATCGGACTTGCAGGTTCAATTTCGATCATGCTGGCCCGGCATCTTACCCGCTTGAATTTGCTCTTCAAGTGCCTCATGTAACTGCCCATCTCCTTCAGGTCCTTCTCGGTCTCAAAGGGCTGCCCGGCCCAGAAATAAACCAGGCTGTTGACGCCTTCCTCATCCATCATCGTGAGGCACTGTTCCAGTTCGGCGTTGCTGTAGCGGTTAAGGCCGTTCTTCCTCCGGATCTCTTCATTGTGACTTCCGGGACTGAGGGTGATCCAGGAATTCTTTCCGGGCAAATCACGGAACTTCCTGATAAATTCGCGCGTGGGCAGGTGATAGCGCTCGACTTCCAGCGTCAGTGAAATCTTCTCCTTTTTAATGGCTTCAAAGAGCCCAATGTAAAACTTCTCACGTACTGGAGCCGGAGGTGGATCGAGCGGAAGGACCGTCGTATCAAATCCGAAGCGCTGAAGGTCCCTCAGAGAATTCAGCACAGACTCGAGAGGCCTGAGGTAGATTCCCTGGCGGTTATTAACATCCTTTTGCGAACTTCGCGCTCCGCCACAGAATGAGCAGTTATAAACGCAGCCGCGCCCAAGAAAGACCGGGAACATCTTCCCTTGCTCCATCAGACGCCTCTGGAAGTTTTCCGACAGGCCATCCAGGTGCACATACCTGGAAAACGAACTCACAAAGGTCGGATAATCCTTCAACAGCGTGAAATCCGTGTAGCACAGCGTATCCAGGATCTTCTGGTCGCCCACATAGCTGATGGGATTCATCCGGATGGCGCCGCCTTCCCGAAAAGCAAGGTTTGGGACATGCTGATAAGCTTTCCCCGAGTGATATTGGGCAACCAAATCCCGCAAGGGAATCTCCGCGTCGCCCCGGATGACAAAATCAATGCAGTCGAACTCCCGAAGGATTTCTTCAGCAAAGAAAGAAGCAGTGAACCCTCCCGCAACAATCGCCACCTCGGGATGCGCTCGCTTGAGTTTCTGTGCGATTTCGATCACATCATATGCTTGGAAATGCCAGTGCAGATCAAGACCAACAATGGCAGGCTGATGCTCCGCAATCATCTTATCCAGATTGATTTCACCGTACTTATACTTCTCCACCCCAAGGTGGATGATCCTTGTGGAATAACTGTTCTTTCTCAAGAAATCAGCCAATCCCAGAAGGCCGATGGGGGGGAGATTAACGAATGAAAACCGGCCGAACGGCTTGTAGTAGTTGTTAAATTTGGGAACATGGAGGAACAGAAGATCCGTCAAGAGAGCCTCCGATCTCAGCACCTGCGGCTTAGTCTGCGCGACTGTGTTGTGATGACCACAGGCCTTTTTTTTTGAGTCTGCAAACGCCGGGCCGGGCCCATCGTGTCGAACGCGTTGCGATCCATCCCGTCCTATTATGGCGTGGCATCAGACGCCGGGTGCGCCAGGAACGCAGAGAGAATCAAGGGTCTGGGGGCGAGCGTTTCATTCTTTTGCGCAGGAAAGCCGGAGCATGAGCTCTGCCCGCCGACTGGAACAGCCTGAAGAGACGCCGCTCGATCAACCTGGTCTGGAACCAGTGGCGCGGGCGTGAATCATGAAAGTCAAAAAGTCCGAATTCCGCCAGCAGGGCAAAAAGCTGCTGGTCTTCTGCCGCAGGATGGCCCACCGCCGCACCGCGAAAGATGGGGCGGTTCCTGAACATCACGCGGGTGGCCTCAAACAAATAAGCGGCGGGATTTTCATTCGGTATGCCGGCGTAGTCCAGATAGGGTCCGTCATGCACGCGCGCGCCCGGCTGGATCAGCCCTTCGATCACGATTTCCGATTCCGCGGGCACTTCAAGATCCACTGTTTGGCACCTGACCAGCGGCACTGCGCTGCCGCAGAGTGCGCCGGCCAGATCATATTCGTCGCAGCCGCCCGGATAGCCGGAACCTGCCGCGATCACCACCGGCTCAGGAGCGCCGATGACAACGGCCATTTCGAGCGGCCGGCCCATCCTCTCGGCTTTGGCAAAGTGCCGGCCCAGATGGCTCGCGGAAGAGGTGCTGACGGTTGTCCGGTTACGGCCCAGAAGCTGCATCCGGTAAACGCCCACGTTCCGGCTTCCAGTCTCCGGGTCGCGGGTTACATTCGCGTGCCAGGTTCCGACATAGCGGCCGGCGTCGTGGCGGCTCCACTGGGGGACTGGAAAATCGAAGAGGTTAATGGCCGGGCCCTCGATGACGTTTTCCATCACCGGCCCGCTGCCCACCATAACCGGCTTCACAGGAGTTTCAACCCTGCGCTTGGCTTCCGCCATCACCGGCTTTCTGCCCTTTTCCGGCTGCAGCCCCAGGGCAAGCGCGATGGAGGAGAAGTTGCCCAGTCCGTTGGTGAACACGCGCTGCCCGGGATAGTCCCTGATGTTCTCGAACAAAAGCGGCTGGCGATGGTTTCGGGTGATTTCTCCGAGTTCGAGTTTCCAGTCGACAGGCCGGGAGATGCGCTTCAGCGCTCCTCGCTGCGACAGAAGATCCATGAAGGCTCGAAGGCCCATCGGATGGCCCGGCGCGCCCTCCTGCGGGCGGCCTGGCCCCAGGGAAGGGTCAAGGCCGGCGCCGATGGCGGGCTCAGACAGTTTTACGCCTGCGGACGAAGGCATTAATTTCTCCCCAGGTTGTCGCCAAAATGGGTGCAGAAGGCGCTCAGGGCCCGGACCTTATCCCACTTATCAACTTCTTCCCGTGATTTCCCGCCATCTTCAGGAGCGGCACCGTCCAGAAACTTCTTCAGCAGTTCCATCACGTAAGCGAGTTCCTCGTCAGAGTAATGCGCCATGGCGTCCAGGTGTTTGCGCAGAAAAGTATCGCGGTCAATCTGGGGACCGGCGCTAAGGTCGCGGACGATGGAACAGGCGGAAACGCCGGCCTGCCAGCGCGCGAAATTCTGGATATGTTCCGCAACAATCGCTTCAGCGCGCGGGATTTCCTGTTCCCGGGCCTTCAGGTTCTGCAAAACGATCTCTTTCAGGCTGTCAATATTATAAAGGCAGACATTCTTCAGGTCTCCCACGCTGGGAGCGATGTTGCGCGGGACGCCCAGATCCATCAGCAGCAGGGTGCGATTTTTCCGTTTGGCCATGCCCTTTTGCAGCATCTCCTGGGTCAACACCGGTTCAGAGGTGGCGACAGAAGCCACCACCAGGTCCGGCCATTCCAGGCTCTTCCCCAGGTCTTCCCATGGCACGACTTCGCCGCCATACCGGGCCGCCAGGGTTTGGGCGTGTTCCTCACTGCGATTGAGAATGCGGATCTTCTGCATTCCGCGATCGCACAAGTGGCGCAAAACCCGCTCGCTGGTAACTCCGGCCCCCAGGATCAACCCCCGGCGGTCCTTCAGCGAAGTCAGGATATTCTCTGCGAGCTTCACCCCGGCAAAGGCCACCGACATGGGACGCACACCAATTCCAGTGTCGGTCCGCACCCGCTTGCCCACTTCGATGGCGGATTGAAACAGGCGGTTCAGGACCCGGCCGGTGACGCCAAGCTTGTAGGCATGGTTATAAGCCTTGCGCACCTGGCCCAGAATCTCAGCTTCCCCCAGCATCATCGAGTCCAGGCCGGAGGCGACCCGATAGATGTGCCGGACGGCATCCCGGTCCGTGTGTTTGTAAAGCGCCCCATTCACGGTCTCCGGCTCCAGCTTGTGATAGGACATCAGGAAATTTTCCAGCAGGTCGGTTCGATTTCCCGTCCATCTGTCGGGGACGCCATAAAGCTCCGTCCTATTGCAGGTGGAGAGAACGAGAACTTCCTGCATCAAGCCGTGGGCCAGAATCTCGGTGGAGAGTTCGCCCGCCTGTTCTTTGCTGAAAGACAGGCGCTCACGCAACTCGACACTGGCCGTGCGGTGATTCAGTCCAATGACGACGATTTCCATTGATGCCTCTTAGCTTTCCCGGGCCCGGAAGGCGGGTCCCGGTTTCAGAATGGCCCGCCGCAAGACGGCCGGCTCCGCAGCCGGGCTCGTGGGTGCGGCAGGGACGTGTCCTAGGCCGCTACACAGAGCTGCTTACCATTCAGGCATTGGGCAACCTGCATGGCAGCATAAGTGATGATCACATCGGCGCCGGCGCGCTTCATGCAGGCCAGGGCCTCAAACATGATCCGGTTCCGGTCCAGCCGCCCCAGGCGCGCGGCAGCGTCAATCATGGCGCATTCACCGCTCACGTTATAGACCGCCAGTGGCATCTGGAACTCCTGTTTGGCGCGATAAACGATGTCAAGATAGAAGAGTGCGGGCTTCACCATGATGATGTCCGCGCCCTCCTCGATATCCATGGCAATCTCCCGCATGGCCTCGTTGGAATTGAAGAAGGGCATCTGGTGCGTCTTCTTGTCGCCTTTGGCCAGAGCGGCTTGCGTCCCCTCTTTGAAGAAGGGGTCATAAAGTTTGGACGCGAACTTTGCCGAATAGGCCATGATGGGCAGATTCTCGTAACCATGCTCATCGAGGGCCTTCCGCATGGCTCCAATCTGGCCGTCCAGCATGGCGGCCGGCGCAACCATGTCAGAGCCCGCCTCGGCATGAGAAACGGCCGTCTTGGCAAGAAGTTCGAGATTCTTGTCATTCACCAGGTAGCCGTTCTCCAGGATTCCGCAGTGGCTGTGCGTCGTGTATTCACAGAGGCACACGTCCGTGGTGACCAGGATGCCCGGCACGTGGCGCTTCACGGCCCTCACCGCTTCCTGCACGATGCCGTGCGGAGAGTAGGCACCCTCGGCGGTCAGACTCTTGACTGACGCATCGGGAACGCCGAAAAGCAGCATGGCGGGGATGCCAAGGGCCTGCGCCTTTTTGGCTTCTTCCACCAGGCAATCAATGGAAAGATGATAATTCCCCGGAAGGGAACTGATCTCCTCCCTGATGCCGTGGCCCGGCACCACAAAAAACGGCTGCAGCAGATCATCGACTGCAAGTGTTGTTTCACGAACGAGCCGCCGAAACGTCCCATTCTGACGGAGTCTCCTCATTCTTCGCGCTGGGAATCCCATAAATTCCTCCTGTTATGCTCTCTGTCGTTTTCGTTTTTTTCTCTTGAGGCTTCATTGAATAGAACGGCAGGATCTTGCCGCTCGCCGTCGGTATCGGTGCTTCGCGAATGACATGTATCATTCCAGATTGGGCCCACATCTCTGTCCCGGATTGCGCCCAGAGGCGGTCTTCGGCGTGCTGCAGCAACCCCAGAAAAGTTTTCACCACCTCGGTTTCGTTGACGCTGCCCACGCGGGGGCTGACCAGCAGGCGCAGGTGTGGAATTCCGTTCTGGCCTTCACCTTCCACAAGCTGGTAGTCCGTGCTTTTGCCGCCAAAGGCTTCCGGCAGTTTTTTCTCGATAATCCAGACGAAATCCGTATTGACAAACGTGACGCCTTCTCCCGTGAGCTTTTCGTAGCTCCGGATGTTCGAAAGATGGGTGTTGAAGCCAAGCTGGCCGAACCCGCAGCCGCAGGGTCCCATGCTGACGTCTCCGTAATCGCCCATATCCACGTTCAGCAGCACCTTCGGCGACTCGTAGAGGATGTTGGTGAACAGATACGAATCCACGGTGGCGTCCGAGTACGGGACCTGGCACTCGTGAGGAATGATTGCGGTGCTGTCTTCGTACAGGTGGCAATGATCGCTGGGATCATAAGGCTGATCGCACCCCGCGGCGATCACCCCCGCCTCGGAAATTCCATAAACCGGCACCGCGTACGCTCCCACGGATTCGATTTCCTTCTTTTTCTGCGGGGTGAGAGGCTCGCCGGTCACCAGGAACCTGGCGCCCTTGAGGTTCAGGTTGAAATCGGCGGCCGCCATGCAGATTCTTGCAGCCGAGGCCGCGAAAGTGTAGACCACGCACCTCGGATGTTCTTTCAGGGTCTGCGAAGCCCATTCGGCCACCGTCTTCGCATGGTTCAGGTCAACATACTCTGCGGGAGCCAGCGGGTTCCCGTAGATGCGGCTGAGCAGGTAAATCAGCTTTTTGCCCCAGTTCCTTTCCCAGCTCAGCTTCAGCCTGTCTTCGTCAACCTGTGAAAACCACCTTCGGACCGGGTTCCCGATGTGCGCGTACCTCAGGCTGGAATTGATGCCGGGCGCCCCGGGAAAAACCGGAAACCAGTTGGCCACGGGCGCCGTCAGGCAGCCGTGCACATCCAGCAGCAACGCATCGTAAAGCGACCGCTGATGAAGATAATCAAAATCAATCCGGACCCTCGTTCCGGCGCTCCGGGTTGCACCGCTTCGCACTTCGTAAGACTCGGCCAGGAAAGGGTTGTGAAACATCTTTTCATGGCACTGGAAGGTCACCCCATTGCGCAGGACCGGCACCCTTCCCTTGAATTCGTCCACGGTGAAATAAACGCCTTCCGCTTCCAGGATGCATAGGGCGGCCTCAAGTCCGTCTTTCCCTACCCAGGCGCGGAGATCGTTGAAGGTAATTTTCCTCGGTTCCAGCAGATTCCGGTAAGGGCTGTCGGGATACTGAAAAATGCCCTTCTCAACAAAATTCAGGAAATTCTCTTCGCGGGCTGCAACTCGTTTCCTCAGGGATGTGCGAGCAAGCGCGATCGCTTCTTCAGGTTCCATGCGGGCTTTATGGAACCTTCTGTAACCATCGATGAATCGGATGTACTTTCGCATGATCTCTCCTAATCCTTCAGACTCTGTAGTTTCGAGCCCATCAGCCTCTTCTGATGTGAAAGAAGTTCATCGACATGGTGCGCCGCCCCCGGCGCCTTTTTGGAATCAGGCTGAAACGCAGACCCCTGAAACGTGGACCCCTGCCCGATCCACATACCCGCGACTTCCGCAAGTGTGTGTCCAAAACCTCTGTAAAATTTCTTGAAGGAAATAAGGTGAAGGAATCTTCAAAAATGATCAGCCGAAGTGCCGGTACAAAACGCGTCCCGCGGCGACAAAAACCGGCTGCGGGGTATGCTCCAGAACCCATCCGGCAGGACGCTTCAACACACTCAGAACACTGGCGCGTGACGACGGCTGCGGATATTTAAAATAATTCAGTGGAGTTCGCCTTCCACCCAGGCGGTCTTTGAAAGTGATGAGTCCGGAATTGTCCCAGCTCGACCGGCCAAGATCGAGCTCCTGCAACCCCTGCGCTTTTGCATCCTGAATGGTTTTCCAGAAAAGCCAGGGCGTGCCCCCCAGGTTGTTGAGCCCAAAGTCGGAACAGCCGTATTTGTAGACCAGGGTTTTTTGGTGCTGAAGGGTCAGGATGCCGGCCGCCACGCGGCTGCCCTGCAGGGCCAGCCGCACCTGCATGGCCGGGCCCAGGCATTCGGCCAGGTCCTGAAACCAGCGGAACGGCTGGGGAGGAGCCTGTTGCCGTTGCCGGGTTTGCACAAACAGGTCGTAAAACATCCGCAGCAGTGAGGGCGACCGCCCTTCCGCGTATTCCAGCTTTTCCTTTTCTCCCCGCCTGATCTTCCTTTGGACGCAGTCTTTGTGAAAACCGGCGTAGATGGCTTTCTCGTCGCGCTCCAGATCAATGGCGTGGAAACAGTAGCTCTGGCTCGGCTCCGCTCCGAATTCGAGGCCCGGGAACTCATGGCGCGGCCGAAATTCAACATGGCTGAATTTCCGCCTCTTTTGCTCCTTGCGCAGTTCATCCAGCAGGGCCGGGGCCGTGCCGTCCTCATCCAGCAGAGGATCGCAATGGTCGGAAAAAGGCAGCGATACCAGCCGCCTTCCGGTGAGCCAGCTGGAAACATTGCAGAACACCAGGCCGTTCGTCAATGCTTCCTGCGGCGCCGACGTGGTATAGGCCACGGGCTCGTAACCATACGTCCGCCACAAGGCCTTCAGCCACTCCGGCCGGTGGAAAATGGACGAATGGGGGTGCCGCTCGACAAAGGTTTCCCATCGCCGGTCACGAATTGGATTGATCTGGTAAATCATGGGAGACAGAAGGGTGGCAGGCGCTGCTGAAGGCCCGGAAAAAACCAGGCGATCCAACAGCGCCGCGTTTCAATCCTGTGCAAACATCAGTGAGCCACAACGCCAAGGCCGGTGGGTGCCGGAGGCGCGGGAGTACTGGAGTAGCAGGCCGTGGCGCTGAAGTTCAGAACGCCGTTGCCGTCCTTGGAGGTGTTGTTGTAACAAAGCTGGGCAGGGATCGCGTAAGAGTGGCCTCCCGGCCCGGTCCCGCCTGTGACATCAGGCCCGATGGCGGGCCACGGAGGGCTTCCCCAGGGGGTCGTCCACCAGCCGGGTTTCCCGGAAAGGAAAAAGGAGGCGGGCAGAGACTGGCCGGAGGGCACAGGGTTGGCGTACTGCGCGATGCTGTTCGGCACCTCCGAGGTGTCCCAGCGCACGCTGCCCGTGACCACGTCGTAGTTGCCCCAGCGCAACAAGGTGTTTGCCACGTCCGGATCGTTGGGCACGCCCGCACCGGCGCTTCCATTGCCGGAAAAACCCAAACCATAAATCGAAGTGTTGTAATTGGAATTACTGGGCTCGACGGCTTCGTAGTTCGTATGATAGCCCGGCTGGCCGAGAACGTTGCCGACGATGTTGAAATACCGGCTGTAGGCATAAAGGAGCATGGGGACGGTCTGGCTCGACTTGCCCGACTCCCATCCCACCCAGCGGTTTCGAAATGCCGTTTCAAAGTTGTGGGTGCCGTGGATGGCGTCGGCGGTGTAGCCTGCGCCCACGTTGCCTTCGTACAAGTCCATGGCAGTGCCCGCGCTGTGGAACCACGTGGCCGCCATCATCCAGCTGGTTGAAGCCGCGTAGTAATCGTCCGTTGAAAAATTGTAAGCATCTACGTCGCCCGTGCCCGGCCCATTATTCATCATGGGTGAGGTGATGTGCTGGAAGATGTTGTTTTGGATCAGATTGTCAGAAACCATGAAGGCTTCAAGGCCGTAGCTTTGCGAAGCAGCGTTCAGAGTTCCATAAAAGTAGCTGTCCGCAATGGTGATGTGGGAGGACTGATAGAGCCAGATATGATTGCGGTTGGCATTGAGGGAGCGAATCCCCCGGGCCCAGCAATTGACGGCGTTGAAGAACACCAGGCCGCTCAGCCCGGTGCTGCCGCTGTGGTTCATGGACAAGTCTTCGATGCCGTCAAGCTTTACATCCGTGGTGCCCCACCACGCCCCGGGACTCTGCGACGATCTCCAGTTGGGCATATAAAGGCCGGGACTGATGGTCACGGTGTTCCCACTGGCGGCAAGAACCTGAACAATCTGCTCCTGGGTGCGCCCCGAACGGCCACCGCCCGCCGGACCCTCAGTGGAACAGACACCCTGGGTTTCGCAGACGAAGACGGAGCCGGTATCCGAAGAGTCATTGTTCTGGTCAAGGATCAGCATGTTGCCCGGAGAAAGGTTGTTGGTGGAGCTCAAAGTAATCTGCGTGGTTCCGGGCGTATATCCGCCGCTCCAGCTGGCGGTGTTCGCCGGCCCGCCCGCCCAGCTGGAATCGCCCTTGATGCACACATCCGTCTGGAGCCCGTTGCAACTGATGCTTCCGGAAAAGACCAGGAAGGTCTGGTTCGCTCCGGCCCCGCGGAGGGTCACATTGCTGTGGCCGCCAAAGTCAATTCCCGAGGAAAGGGTGTAGGTTCCCGCGTTCAGAAAGACCACCTGTCCGCCTGGACAAGAAGCGATGGCGCTGTTGATCTGCGATACGGAGGCTCCTGGGCTCAGGGTGGCGCAAATGGAGGTCCGATCCTGAATACCTCCCTGCACGCCGGCATTGCTCCAGTTAATCATTCTGCTCGGTGCGATAATCCCGCTGGCGCTCTGGGCGCTGAGATAAGCGGGAAGCCCAACTACGACGACAAAAAGCAGTAAAGCCAGTTTTCGTTGCATATTTCCTCTGCCCTCACAAATTCCCGATTGCCAGGGCCTCTGCGAAATAGCGATCCCCGCAGATATTCCGGTGACTCCACCAGTATACAAATCCCGGTGCAACCCCAACTACTGGACAGGGGAACAGAAAAAGGTCAGGAACCACGTCCTGTTCAATGAGACCGGTCTGGCCGGCCCGTTTCCTCGCGGAGGGAATTTTCATGAAATCCCGCCAGGTCCGGCGTTTCCACCTCGGCCATGCACAACTCGTCCTGCAGGATGACCCCGGCAATCCGTTCCGCCGCGTGGCCGTCCCAGAGCGGGGGAATGTCCCCCTGCTTTCCGGGCCGGTCCAGAACGCGGTCGAGTTCGCTGATCAGCCGCCCGGCGTCCCTTCCCACCAGGGTGTTGGTCCCCATGGAAACGGTTACCGGACGCTCGGTATTTTCTCTCACCGTCAGGCAGGGCACCCCGAGGAACGTGGTTTCTTCCTGGATGCCCCCGGAGTCTGTAATCACCACGGTCGCGTGCTTCTGCAGGGCGAGAAACTCGAGGTAGGGCAGCGGCTCCAGAAAGCGGATGCGTCCATTCCCATTGGGCTGGATGCCAAGGTCTGCCATCTTTTGCCGCGTGCGCGGATGCACGGGAAAAATGAAGCCGAGTTCCCGGCTGGATTTCTCCAGGCTGGAGATCAAAACGGCCAGCCAGTCCAGCTCATCCACGTTGGACGGGCGGTGGAGGGTCACCAGCGCATATTTCCTGGGCAGGTCCGCCGGGAGGCAGTCGTCGGCCTGGGGCAGCATGCGGGCCAGGGTGTCGATCATCACGTTGCCCACAAAAAACACCTTTTCAGAGCTCACGCCTTCCCGCGCCAGGTTGCGGTTGCCGTCTTCCGAGGGCGTAAAGAGCAGGTCGCACACCTGGTCGGTGAGCAGCCGGTTGATCTCTTCCGGCATGGTCCGGTCAAACGACCGCAGGCCGGCCTCCACGTGGGCAATCCGGATCATCAGTTTTGAGCAGACCAGGGCCGCCGCGACGGTGGAGTTGACATCGCCGTAAACCACCACCAGGTCCGGCTTGGCTTCCAGCAGCACGGACTCAAAGCGCGCCATAATCTGGGCGGTCTGCTGCGCGTGGCTCCCTGAACCGACCTGAAGATTGATGTCGGGAGCCGGCATTCCCAGCTGCTGGAAAAACACCTCCGACATGTTGAAGTCGTAGTGCTGTCCGGTGTGGACAATCATCTGCTCCACCCGGTACGCCGCCAGCGCCCGGACCACCGGCGCGGCCTTCATAAAATTGGGTCGTGCTCCTACTACGTGGCAGATTCGCATGAAACCTCTTTTATCGTTCGAATGTAGGACCCTGAATCAGTTTGGCGCTTCACGGGCAAAGCAAGGCTTTCAGCCTGACACCGCATCCGCCCCGGAAAGCTCCCTGTAGACGGCATGGGTGATGGCCGAAACCCCGGTCCAGGAATGGCGTGCGCAAAAAGCTGAAACACCGGCATCAGGGATTTCCGCCGGTTCCTATGATGCTGCAGATTCCACCGCACGAATTCACACTCCCAGACGAAACAATGACTTGTCCCAGCTCTTTATTAAACTTCTCTTGACTCCTGGTAAAAACAGCCGCGTGCGCTTGGCAAACTTCCAGCCAAAGAGCTGCTTGATCCAGGAGTACTTCCAGGATAAGCGCGGGGCTTCCAGTTGCCCACCCAGTCCCTGTGCCATCTCTCGCATTCGACCAACAAGGTCAGGCCGCTCGGGGTAGAAGTAGAACATCCAATTCTGCATGAACGTCACGCAAGCGGCCCGGGCCCTTTCACTATCCTCCAGCGATAGCAGATAGCTGATATGCAGCTGCAGGGACCTGAACTGTGAATCGAGTTTGGGGCTTGACAGACCCAGGTAGCTCAGGCTGTTTGATCCATGCATCCGATAGTACACTCGCGCCTCCGGAACGAACCGGACGCCATCGCTTTGCATGAGAACACGACAGAAATACTCTCCATCGTCATCGGTCATCATTTGTGCGTCCCACGGGCCCGCGGCTTCGGTCAGCTCACGACTGACAAGCCATGTGGCAGGTTGCATGAAAAGGTTTTTCGCCATTTTGGATAACAACCATTCGTTGGGGGGCAAATCCCGCCACAGATCTGAAGGAACGAACTCTGCCCGGTGATATCGAAACGCGAATCGCCCCCAGGCCGCCGAAATCAGGGTGCGCTTGCTCCCACACTGCTTCACAACCTCCATCTGTCTGGCAATCTTGTCGGGGGCCAGGAGGTCATCTGCGTCCAACCACTGAATATAATCACCCTTGCTCAAACTGAAGGCGTTGTTTCGTGCCGCAGAAGCGCCCTGTTGCTTCTGTAAGACAACGCGGACGCCGTGGGATTCAAACTGCCTCGCAACAGCCAAAGTTCGATCGGCAGACCCGTCATCAACAACGATGATTTCCTTGCGCGACCATGTTTGGGCAAGCGCCGAGTAAATTGTGTCCGCAATCCAATCCTGGGCGTTGAACGCGGGGATGAGAATCGAGACCATAGCATCCATGTCAGATGCCTCCTAAATGACGTTCCGCACACCCTGCGCATACCCGCGTCCATGCTCCAAGGATGGCATGCCAATAAAATCGCGTGTTCATTATGAAGGTTGATGTCAGCCTCGCGCAGTTAGAGTGAAACGCTCAGTCAGGATCTGGAATTGTGACGTCCGCACATCAAGCGGACAAAAGATTGTCTCCACGATTCTCGCAGTCGGCGGTTTCATGTCGGGGATTCTCCCCGGAAAGCTCCCTGTAGACGGCATGGGTGATGGCCGAAACCTTGCTCCAGGAATGGCGCGCGGCGGCGTAATCGCGGATATCCTGCCTGCGGCTGTCCATTTCCCTGAACAGATCGCTTTCAAAATACTTCTCGATGGCCGCGGCCAGGCCGGCGGGGTCGTGCGGGCTGCACAGGAAGCCTGTGCGGCCCTCGACGATATCTTTTTTCAACTCTCCCACGTCCGTGGCCACCACCGGAAGGCCAAAACTATATCCCAGAAAGAGCACGCCGCTCTGGAAAATCTCCGTATAGGGAAGCGCCAGGACGTCGGCGGCGGTGAAATACAAAGGGATGTCCTGGTCGGGAATGTATTCGGCCCTGACGATGACGTTTCGGCTTTCCTCGACGCGCCGCAGCGCCTGCCGGGTGCGCTCCCAGTAACCCTTATAGCTCCTGATCAGCTGGCCGGCCACGATCAGGCGGTAGCGCGTATCCTTCTCCAGCAGCTCTTCAAAAGCAGCCAGCAGGTCATGGAGGCCTTTTGAGGGGCGCATATTTCCGAAGAACAGGATGGTTTTCTCAAAGCGGCTGATGCCCAGCCGATGCTTGGCTTCCGCGGGAGTCAGGCGGGCGGGCGGAACCGCGTTGTTGATCCCGTAGGGCACCACCGTCACGGCCTTTGCGGGAACGCCAAAATCCTTGATGAGTTCGTCTTTCATCTTTTTGGTATGGACAAAAATCTGGTCGCACAGCCGGTATTGAATTTTCAGGGTCAGGCGGTTCCAGGCGGAATCCCGCCGGTCCCTTTTGGCCATGTTCACATTGTGGGCCGTCAACACCACTTTTTTCCCCAGCATCCGGTAATACAGCATCAGCAGGGTGCGGTCGAACCACTCGATCCGGTTGTTCCACAGGATATGAAATATTCCGGGCCGGGCCTTCCAGGCGTAGGCGATCAGGCGAACGTAGTAAGCCAGCAGTCTTTTTCCATTCATCAATACGCCGGCGCCACATCCACGCCTTTTCCACAGATTCAGAAATTTCAACCCCGGGGTGGAATGCATTTCCGGACCGTCCACGCGGGAACCGCCCACCACCTCAAGGCACACCCCCTCCTCCACCAGCGACAGAGCCAGGCCATAAGCGTAATGCCGGTCTGTGCCTCCGGTCAGCAGGGCGGCTTCAACCGGTTTCGCGGCAACCCGGTCCGCCTGGCCGGTAGACTGGGAACCTTTCACCTGGCATTTTGGAAACTCTTGCAGGGCCGATGATTGCAATGGAATGACCTCCCGCCCGATTCGGAATTTTCCTGGCCGGCCTCAGCGCAGGGCCGGCGCAGGGTACAAAGAAGAAGCGCTGTGCGTCAAAATCCGGGTTGGATGCGGCTTGCGGGGCAGGTCCGCGGCCGGCCCTGTTCTCAGCCTCCTAGCCGATGACATACGGGGTTTTGATCACCCGGACGCCGAGGAAGGAAAGGATATTGCCGAGGTGCCAGACGAGTTTGACCAGAGCGATCATCAACAGGTGGTGCCCCAGGATGGCCGCGAACGGCAGCAGCAACGCGTACACCGGAACGGCCATCAATGACTTGGCGATCCTGGCCTGGCCGAAATTCCGATGGAGGGGGCTGACGCTGCCTTGCAACAAGCTTCTTTTGAGAATGAACAAACGCTTCCATCTCGTGGGAGGAACAATCTCGTAAACCACGGCTTCCTGGCACCACACAAAGGTGCGCCCCGCTTCGATCATTCTGGTATAAAAGTCCCAGTCTTCTCCTGCCCGGAACTCCGGCCGAAAGGGTTGTTGCTGGCCGGCAAAGAGTTCTTTTTTCAACAGAGCGTTGTTCACCCGCCCCTGGGGTCCTTCAATCACCAATCCTGTTGAATACATCGGTCTCTGCCAGAATTGGCCTTTCAAAATCCATCGGGGCGGTTTTTGGTTGAAGTGGCGAAACACCGGCCCCACCACTCCGTCGGTTTTATATTTGTGGCAGGCTTTTAATAGATTCAGCAGCCAGTCCCTGGCGGGGAACTCGTCATCGTCAATAAAAGCCACGTAGTCTCCAATGGCCGCGGCGACCGCTCTGTTCCGCGCCATGGGGATGTTCTGCTCCGGCTCCATGCAATAGACGACAGGGACAAGAGCACCCGCCGCAAACTGCGCCACGACGGGTTCCGCCGATCGTTCCCGGTCGTTGTCCGCCACCACAATCGAATAGGTAAACAAGCCTTCGGTCGCCTGGTCCTTCAGGCTTTCCAGAAGCCCCGGGAGCAGATCGGAACGCTTGTAGGTGCAGATGCAAACGCAGATATGTTCTGTTTGGTTGGGCATATGTTTTAAGGGGCCGAGGTCACCGGTTACCTCTTTCCTTCGCGAAGACCACTCCGAAGTCTTCGGTCATTTGACGTTAGCAAGCGCCTTAACTTCCACCCGATTCGGGAATTTCTTTGCCGGCCATCCCGAGCACGGCGCCGGCGCGGACCCCGCCCCTGGCGGCGGCAACGGGAGCCGCTTTGGGCAGGCGGCGGGACAAAAGCAAGTCCGGCAAAAGCTTCACCAGCTGATAGAGCGGTTCCAGGCTGCGGTGCAAAGCCACCACGGCGATCAGGTAGAAAGCCCCGAACAGCAGTGAAACGGTCGCCATCCGGGCCAGAGCCCCCACGATCCCCGTTTCCGCGCCGAAGGGATGGGAATGCCCCACCAGCCAGACACACACCCCGGTCGCCGCCAGCGCGGCCACGATGTACCGCCAGATCGTCTCCAGCACGGGCTTCACTCCAAAGTCGATGGGCTTTCCGGCGTACCAGAACGACGGCAGCAAGAGGAGCCAGAACGACGCCGTCCAGGCCGTTGCGATGCCCACCGTCCCCCAGTGCAGTCCCAGCAAAAACATCAGGCCCGTCACCACAAACTCGACGATTCCCCAGCGAAACCAGCGGTTGGGGGTCCCGATGGAAAGGTGGATCCAGCCGTGGGTGTAATAAAGCAGCATGACCCCGATGCCCGGCCCGAAGAACACGAAGATGCGGCCCGCCTCTTCCCATCCCGGGCCCAGCACCACGCGGATCAGGTCCTGGCCCACCAGGCTCAGGTCCGCTCCCACGCCCATGCCCACAAACGCCAGCAGGGCAAGGGCCCGCAGGAAATACCGCCTGTACTGGAGGGCGTCGTTCTTCAAGCGGCTCAAAGCCGAGACGGCAACCAGCGAGAGGGGCGATACGAGCTGGGCGGCAGGAAGAGCGAACAGGTCGTAGGCCTTTTTGTAAAAGCCCAGTGGCTGCGCCCCAAAGCGCCATCCCACCAGGATGTTGTCCATGTTGCGGGCAAAATAGTTCACCGTGAAATGGCCGTAAACGCTGATGGCATAGCGCACCAGTCTGGCGGTTCCGGCGGCGCGGCGCGGAAGGCCGGGGACCCACGGGCAAAGGAGAAATGCGCCGGCGGTGGTGCTGAGCGGCAGGGCAATAACTCCGGCCACCAGCGCCCAGTATCCCCAGCCCATCCAGGCCAGAATGATGGACACCACCACGGAGGAGCCGCGGGCGACAAGGTTGATGGCGGCGATCACGGGAAATTCCATGGCGCGCTTCAGCAGCGCCAGGTGCAGCACCGAGACTCCGGTGATGAAGATGGTCAGCGAAACCCCGATGGACACCATCGTCACCCGCGGGTCGCCGTAGAACCAGGCCAGCAGCGAGCCTGCGCCCGCAAACGCCACCGTCAGCAGCAGGCTGGCGCCCACGTTGATCCAGAAAAGGTTTGTGGCCAGCGGGTGGCTGATCTCTTCGGACTGCACCACGGCTTCTGTAAACCCGTTCAGCCCGAAATTCATGATCAGCAGGCTGACCGTGGTGACCATCGCCACCACCCCGAAGTCCGCCGGCAGCAGCAGCCGCGCCAGAACCACGGTAGCCACCATCTGCACGCAAAGGGAGACGCCCTGGGCGGAGACGGATGCGCCGGCGCCGCGCACCGCCAGGCGGCGCAACTCGCCGTGGCTGCCGGCCACCGGATGGAACTTACCTTCTGCGTCAAATGGCCTCAACGGACCCTCTCGTAAACCATCTCATGGGCTGGCACAACTTCCACAGGAACGAATTCCTGCGATGCGTCCAGGGGCAGTTCCAGATCCCGGCGGCCGGCCGGGCCGGGCACCGCAATGATCGCCAGCAGGAGAAAAATCCACATGGGATCGAGCATCCGGAACCCGGCTTCTGAAAAGCTGTAGGCCAGGGCGGCGGCAAAGTAAGCCAGCCTCAGGCTGCCCGCTATCGGGTCCTGGCGGTAAACGTCCACCAGGTGCCGGTAGCCGGTACCCAGCAGCAGGGCCAGGAATCCCACGCCCGCCCATCCCAGGTTCAGGTAAACTTCCAGGTAACCGTTATGGGATTCGTTGGGCTGCCAGGGGATAATGCTCCAGAGTTGTTCGAGCCGGTTGCCCAGCCAGAAACTCTCAAACCCCGTCCCAAACCACGGACGGGTGTCCATGGCGATCAGGGTTTTCCACAGGCCGGTGCGGCCGGTCAGGGTGGAGTTCCGCCCAAACAGCTGAATGATGGAAGTAAAGATTTCAGGAAAAACGAAAATCAGGAGGGCCACGGACAACATTCCCGCAACCACCATGTGGATGTTGGAGGCCCGTTGCTTTCCGGGCAGATTCACCATCACAATCAGCGTCGCCCCCATCAGAAAACAGAACAGGGGAGTAATCGAGTTGGCCACCACAAAAAGCCAGAAGATGGTGGCCAGGGCGCCTCCCAGGGCCAGCAACTCCCGGACCTTCCTGCGCCTCTCACGAAGCGCTTTGACAAAGAGCCAGAGGCAGCCGAGCCCGGCCACCAGGCAGACGACGCCGAGCATGTTCTTGTTGGTGGTGACGCCCGTGTAGGTATAATCGCCGTCTTCAACACTGTAGGCGCGCCCGATGGTGGGATAAAACTCGATCAGCAGCACCGAAAGCGGCATCAGGATAAAAGCCACCCGGGTGATGACGCGCTTGATCGCCTCCAGGCGGTTCCGGTCGGTCAGAATAATCAGCACCATCACCACGTCGCCGGTCGCCTTCACCCATCTTTTCAGCGCCAGTTCGGGAGTTTCCGACCACAAGGTGCTGGCGAGGCAATAGCCGAAAAAGGCCAGCAGGGGCCAGTTCATTTTCAGCACCGCCACCACCCGGCGCATCCGGCACGCCAGAACAATGACGCCGGCCATCAGCAGCCCCGCCAGGATGACGCTGTCGAGAGGACTCCCTTCCCCCACCTCGCTGGCGGTCCGCACCACGTCGGCCTGGTTCGTAAGCCACACGGAAACCATCCGCGAGCCCGCCAGCAGGATCCAGATGGTGGGAATCCACAGGGCCGGTGAAGGCCGCGACTTGGGGTCCCGGTAAAGCGCAAAAAGCGCCAGGATTCCAGCCCCGAAAACCAGAGTGGCAAATGAACTCATAAAGAATGACCTGAGGTGGAAAGGACGGCTGATTAGCAGGATGTTGAAAAAGGCTGTAGCGGCGGCTTTACGCCGCCAACCCACGCTGAAAGGATTGACTTTATGGCGGGGTGAACCCGCCGCTACGTCCACTCTGCGAGATAGTTCAACAGCCTGTTAGGCGTCGATGAATTGCCGGTGCAGAAGTTCCAGGGTCAGCAGGGTGTGCAGCTCCAGGGTATAGTTGCGGTCGCCCCTGAGGTGTCCCCGCACCACGGCTTCCAGCCCCTTGCGCTCCACGTACGGCCGGGAGAGGCTGCGCGAATCCAGCAGCACATCCCGGACGTAGCCGGAAAGGAAGTCGCGGTACCAGACGCGAAAATGGGCAAACTTGTGGCGCCCCAGGAAGAGCTTTTCAAAGTGCAGCGGCGAAAAGAAGTGGTCGATCCTGGCCAGCCACTGGGGCATGCCGTAGTCGTAGGCGTATTCCGCCCTGAAGGTGAACTCGTGAAAGTTGCGGGAGGGCGCGGTGGAAAGGCGCGCTTTCAGCCCGTTGACGCCGCGGTCGCTGGGAACCCGGCCCAGCGCCGGATTGCCGTCACAGATCATCCGCCAGCGGACGTCACGGTTCATATCCAGCACCTTCGGCTCCCGGTAAACCACCCGGACAAAATCGTTGTCCAGGTAGGGAGAACGGATCGTCAGCTGGCTCTGCTCGAGCGCCAGAACCCCGTAGTGCCACCAGGGCGATTGCAGGAAAGCGGCGAAGGTGACCGGATGCCGCCGCCGGAGCCCCGCATAGGTCGACCGGGCCTGCTGAACGCTGGAGCCCACTTCCGGCTGAAAGAGTCCGGGCATGGGATCGACGGGCTTGAACATGGGCGCCTGGGTCAGCACCTCGCTGCCGTAGGTTCCCACCACCCGCACGGGCGCAATTTCGCGGGCTTTTTCGCTGACGTAGAGATCGGCGGCGCGGTTGACGTGCACGCTTCCGTCGGTCAGATAAACGCTGCGCTCGGCGTAGTGGGGAAAATTCGCAAGAAACTCGTTGCCCACCGTGACCACGCTGTAAGGCTGGTTGCAGAGTCCGGCCACCTGCCGGGCCACCTGCACGTCGCGGCAGTCGCGGAACATTCCGCCGTAGGTGTAGCAGGGCAGCGAATCGGGCGGGGCCTTTCGCCAGGCCATGATCACCCGGGTGTCCATGCCGCCGGTGAGCGAAACGCCCACCGTCTGGCGGCCGTTAAAATAGCGGTCCAGGTTGCGCGAGAAGGCCTCCCGCAGCTCCTGATAGTATTCTTCGGTGCTCAGGGGTGCTTGCTCTTCCCATTCACGCGTGTCGAAATAAGAGCTCTTTCGCGGGACCGGCCCGTTGCGGAATTCCCAGGCGGCGCCGCCCGGCAACAGGCTGACGCCCGCAAACATCGTGCGGTTCTCCAGCGCGCAACCGCAGCCCACAAACTCGCCCACACCCTGCATGTCCAGCTTGCGAAGCTCCGGCCGCACGGCCAGGATGGCCTTGGCTTCCGCGGCAAAATAGAAGGCCTCCGGGGACTCGTGGATGCAGAGCCGGTGCATCCCGTAACGATCGTTGAAAAGCACCGCCCTCGCCTGCCGCCGGTCAATCACCAGCCCGTGGAACTTTCCGTTCAGGCCCGCCGGAAACTCCGGGTCTTCTTCATAAAGGTGGACCAGGTAGGACGGCCCTTTGGCCTCCAGCTGATGTCCGCGGCCCTTGAGGCGCGCGGCCGTCCCCGGCTCGGGGTATTCTTCGCCGGAAAACACCAGCACCACATCCTGCCGCTCGTTGATTAAAGGCTGCCCGTCCGCAAAGGAATTTTTCTGCAGGGCCCAGCCCGCATAAACGCCCAGGGACTCGTCGATCCACGTCCCGGTGGTGTAAAAGGACTCATGGCAGATGGCCTGCACCATCTTGTGCAGTCGCGGCTCAGCGCTTTCGCGCGGCTCTCGAGTAATGAAACCCACAATTCCAGGCATAGCTTGTCTTTACCGTCGCCTTTCGTTTTTGCTTGCGGCAATTCCCGGCTGCCCGCTCTCAGGCGTTTTCCAGGCCGGCGAATTTTTTGGCGTACCAGCGGCTGCGAATCCGGCGGTATTGAATGATCGCCGGCGCAGGCACCCAATCCAGAAGGCTGCGGTGGAGACCCAGGCGCAGGGCCGCGCGCCCCGCCAGGGTCAGCGGAACGTAGTATCTGGGAATGTCAACTTTCTCGAACCCGTTGTGCTTCTTGAAGTTGGCCAGGGTGTCGCCTTCCCGCTTGCCATAGGAAAAGTTCGCGTACCAGAGAAGGGGAATGTTCCGCTCTGCGCAGGACTTGACGGCCTGGGCAACCAGCGCGTTGGTCGGGGCCCTGTCCCGGTGCTGTTGCATGGAAACAATATGCATCAGGCCCGCCTGGGTCAGCTTTTCGTCGGTCACCAGCTTGATGAAGCCAATCATCTCGCCCTCGAAAAAGGCGCCGATGAAGATGCTCTGGTCAAGGTAGGTCGACGTCATTCCGCGTACCACCTCAACGTCCTTGCCGTAGTGCCGGAACGGCCTGCCCCCCCGGACCGGTGACTCGTTGTAAATGGCATGGATTCCGCGAATGAGCGCGTCATCGAACGGCATCTCGCAGGCGCTCACACCCTTCCTCTCAGCCTTCCGAATCATGTTCCTGGTCTTGTTATTCACCTGGTTGGCAGTCCATTCGTCGTAGGTCGTGATGGGCAGGACGGCAAAGTTGTCCCACTCCATCGGATACCTGTGCTCGGGCGAGCGGCTGGATAGCCTTTGAATAAAAGTGAAAAGGTCCGCGTGCGGCCGGAACTTTCTCAGCGATGCCAGAACAGCTTCCGGATCGTCCGGAAACTGGTAGCCTTCAGCATCAAGATAGGCGATGCGAACCAGCTTTCCGCGAAACTCTACCTGCTTGCCGCAAACTTCCATGGGGGAATAACCTTTCGTGAATGTGGAGATCGAGGGCCGCCCGGGGGCCTGGAGAATCCGGCGCGGGGCCCGGCCGCTATAGCCGCCGAATGTAGGCTATTTAAGGCCTTTGTTCGGCCGTTTTGGGACGTATGGGATTTTCAAGCGCCAGAAACTAAAAAATGCAAATGTTGATAATAAAGAACTTACTAAAATTTTTAGCGCCGTCAAATTATCGAAAATCAAAAATGTGTCCTATTTTGAAACACCGCGTAAAAATTACACGAAGCTATTAAATGTGCCCCGGAAATAACTCTTCGCTTGCCCGTTCGCCTTCGCGACGTATCGCGACGCAATCCGCAGATCCTTTGTGTACCGGAAGATCTCGTCTCCCGCCAGAAAACGATATTCATGCGCGTTCACAAGATGCGCTTCCAGTTCCACCACATGCTGCCTGGCCAGCGAGAAGGCTTGCTGCAGGCGGCTTCGCGGGTCAAAGGGCACCAGGGAAAGAAAGTAGTCGGTCATGCGGTGGCTCCGCGCCAGATGGCAATCCACAGCCTGCCGGTAGAGCCGGTTCCACAAGCTCTTTTCGCCGGGTTGAAATGAGAAGTTTCGCCGCACCGTGGTCCCCGACGGCAGCAGTCCTCCCCAGATAACGTTGGCACAAAGGTGCATGTGATGATGGCCGTCGATCCGTTCAGGCACCGCTCCGTAAAGCCGGCCATACTCGTCGATCTGCGCCCGCACGACATACTCAAAGGATTTGGCCAGCAGGGGGTTAAAGACCACCTGCGCAAAACGGTTTCTGCGCAGGTAGGCAGCAACGTTTCGCTGGCGCTCCGCAAGCCCGGCGGGATACCGCAGCGACGAAAAGGGCGTTGTCAGGTTCAAATGGAGGCCGGCGTCAATGCCCCGCTCCCAGGCCACGGCTGCCGATCGCTCTGAATCTTTCATGAAAACCATTGCGCTGACAGATGAAACCGTTCCCCGAAGGAGACAATCCAGCGTCCGGTCCGTGGTCAGAAAGTCGCGGCCCCAGTCGTCAGCGTTGATGATGAGAACGCCCGCAGCGGTTCCTGCAGAGCTCGCGACCGTCCGCTCCTCCAGATGGCCATCGTTGACCGATGGAACAACAAATTCAGGCACAGAGTGAATTCCACGCACGGTCACGCTGCACGCTCCTCAGGATTTCATGGGAAGATTTACTTCGGCTGCTTCTGTGCTGGTTCGGCCACAGGAAAGTTGGTTTCAAGTTGGCGGAGGTGACTCATTCCAGACAATCCGTTCGCGCGCCTGCCTCGGAAGATTGGGTGTCCAACACGGACGTTAATCGACCTGAGCCCGGCTATGGGCCCCTCTCAGGAAGAAGCTCTTCAGCCGGACCATCTGGTCTCTTTGACGAAGTTGAATGAGGTCTTCCGGCATGGATCGCTCCACACCGCGCATCAGGTCCCAGAAGTAAGCTGCCGCTATCAGGACCCCGCCGAGGAAAATGGGCTTGCGCCGCATCTGGTAAATGCAACGGAAAACCTCCCAGACGGGATGGCTACCCAGCAAATAATCCTTATGTCCAACGTTAAGCCTTGCGCGATAACCTGCGTATTGCGCGGTCCCCATCTTTCTATGGTGGGCGTAGGATTTTTCGGTAAACGTCCGGGTTCCCCATCCTTTGGCGCGCGCGCTCAGCACTGCGGTCACGTCGATCCCGCCGGATTTTAAGGGCCGATAGCCACCGATGGCCTCGAAGCATTCGCGTCGAAACATCTGGCAGGCGCCGGACACATGCTCAGTGCTGCTGAACCGAAAGTCGTACGTTGAGCTTCCTTCCCAGAAGCGCGTTCCCACGAGCCCCAGCCTGGAATCGCCGGCCAGCCTGCTCAGCAGGAAAGCGAAATAGTCTTCTTCGAAAGAAATGTCGGCGTCCATGCTGACCATCGCCGCATAATCCAGCTCCTTCACGCGGGAGCAGCCTGCATTGAACGCGTAAACCTTTCCCGCAAAATGGCGCTCGCGGCGTTGGGGCATCTGCACCAGCTCAATCCACGGGTATTGGGCGGCGTACCGGCTGACAATTTCGTCCGTACCGTCGGTTGAGCCGTCACTGACGATCACCCATTTGACCGGCTTGACGGTCTGCGCCACCACCGACTTCAAGGTCAGTTCGATAAACTCCGCCTCATTCCGCGCCGGAGTGATAATGACGTAAGCAGGAAGATCCGCCATGGCTAAACCTCTACGGGAGCCGTCAGCTGAAAGGGTTGCGGCAGAGTGCTGGTTTCGCCGGGCCGTGACAAAAGTGTTGCCATGGCCAGCAGCATCCATGCCTGAGACCACCTGATATAAGAAATACGGTTTGTCCAGTGACGGAGCAGGCGGTAATAGAAGAAGCCCCGGTCATCCCACATGTGGTTCATGGCCCATTGGAAAACCGACTGGGCCTGGGTCACGCAGGCGGGGTCCAGGTCTTGCAGCTCCATCAGCGTGATGATGGTCTGCGCCACGCAATGGATGTCGATGGGATAGGTGCGATCATGAAAATATCTCACCGCACCGTCCTCACACAGGAAATGGGACCGATAAAACTCAAGGCCACGCTGGAGATATCCATCGAACTCGCCGGTTCCGGCATAACGCCCGATGGACCGGAGCGCACAAAGGTTGAACCCGGTGTGAAAATTGTCAATCCATTGCTGGGTGCTCATTTCGCCGTAGGTCCAGGAGCCATCGGAAAACTGCATGGCCGCCGAATAACGGGCGGCGGTGAGGGCAGGATCAAGCAATCGACTCTCTCCCGTGTGCCGGTACACCCTGCACAATAGCGCCGCGGCCAGAAAGTTGGCGTTATAGACCTGGACCTGAAGGTCCGCCCGCGGGTAACTGAAACCGGCAACAATTCCTCCCCGTGTCCAGTAGAGTTCATTGAGGATATATTCCGCGGCGCTCGACGCGATTTCCAGGCACCGGGAATCCTGGAATTTTTCATAAACATCCAGCAGCGCATTCGCCGCGAAGGTGGTGCAGACCAGGTTCGGGGCCCACCTCGGGACAATGCCCTTGCGCATCTGCCAGGGAAAACTGTATCCCCAGCACCAGTAATCCGTGCCTTGGGATCGAAGCGCAATCAGCCGCTCGATCATCAAACCGGCCAGAGGCTCCGCATCCACAAGGTTGGCGCCTGACAGCTTCATGAACGCCGAAAGGAAGAGCGCCATCGCCTTCGGGTTCTGGGCCTTCTGGACCAGCAACAGCCGCCGGAGGTTGATGGAACTCCTCTTCAAAGCCTGGGTGAGGGCGAGCCGGGGGAAAGGGGAATTCAGGAAGGGCAGACGCTCAAAGACCCTGCTGTTCAGAGCGTCGTAGGGGTCGTAGCCCGCCCAGTTGTTTGCCTGGCAGTAGTCCACCAGTTTGCGGACCGCATCTTCACAACGGTCTCTCACCGCCGGTTCGTGCTGGATGGATTGCTTTGACAGGATTCCAGAAGCCATAGTGTATGCTCGATTCGTGTTCCGACATTCAGGGGAGAAGCTCAAATTGCCGTGGTGAGCCGGCAGCCCCCCAGGCACTTCATGCTGAGGCTCACGCCGCCGCTTTCTGGCTGAGCCTTCCCGTCTCAATGATTGCAACAAGGTTGTCAACAATCGTCCTCAAAGTTTGGGATTGATGCTGGGCCGGCGCCCGCCGCCGCACCTTCTTCGGCACCACGATCTTTTCGCGAATATCGGCAAGCTTTTCCAGGAGAACCAGGCGGCCGTTTTGCGCGAGGTAGTGGTCAACAGCGCCAATCTTTCCGCGGAACACACTGTAAACCGGAACTCCCAGGGCCGCCGCCTCACGGTTCATCGTACCGCCGCCGCTGATGGCCAGATCAGAACTCCAGAGCAGGTTCAGGCCGTCAACAGCGTGTTCGGGAATGATGATTCTGCGCCCGGCAAAAAGCTCAGGCCAGAGCGCTTTCGCGGCTTCTCCCTGCTTTTCATTTCGCGGCAGCAGCACAATCCTGGCGCCGCGGTCCTCTGCGAGAAAGTTTATGGCCGCGTGAAAAAGCTCGTCACTCTCAGGATTGTAGTAATGCGCCTCATTGGCGGGGGGACGGGCGGTAACCACGAGGTCGTATTCCTCGAGGCCCAGCCGGAATCGCAAGCCGGGCTCGGGCCTGAACCCGGGGACATAGACGTCTTCTTTGATCCCCGGATATTTGAATACCCGGCTGGTATCCTTTTGAATCGAAGAATCTGGAATCACGGAAGGAACCATCACCCAATCGGGTTGAATTCCCGGGAATCCCTTGGAAAACTCGTAATCAAAAAGGGATAGGGATGGTATCCCCAGAAAAGTCGATGCAATCGTCTGAGCGCGTGAACCGTGGGCCACTGCAAGGCCCACATTTTCACCTCTCAGCAGCAAGGCCAGCCGCAAAGCGCGATAACAGGTGCCGGCAACCTTTGCCAGTTTGTGCTTGCCGTAATGCCGCGCAACAAACGTACAGGGCAAATTGTAAAGGTTGACTAATTCACGGACCTGAAAGCAATCCCGCGCTGTCAAGACGACCGGATAGCCCAGCTCCTCGAGTTCTTGAATAATGGGCACGAAAAAAGGAACATGGGGAGAATTGTCCAGGTCGATCCAAACCTTTGCCTTTTCCTTATCGTGGTTTGCCGACTTGAAAGCCAATTGTCCTCCCTCATTCAACATTCTTGTTTCCTCCAATGACAAGGGTATCCCTTTCTGCCCGCGGGAAAGCGGGTGCTCAAACTCGAGATGCGAAGTTGCTGGATGGAGTGAAATCATTGGGGACCTCGTCATTTTTAATACGTTGAGGGATCCGAACGGTGTATTGGCGCGAAATCAGGCGGGCGGGTTCTTTTCCTGACTCCAATGCCCTGCGGGATCGCTATCCGAACCGCCGGGCCAACCAGGGAGCGCCGAAAGCGATCAGGCTGGAGATCCCACCCTTTCCTTCCTCAGAACCATTACACAGCAATCGCGCAGGAGTGAATCCAATTTACCAAACGAGAGGGCCTGCAAGGTTAAGGTCACCGTAGAAACAGCCAAATCTACCAGCCGGGACTTGGTGCGTATTCGCTGGATCGTCTGATCGCCCTCTGCCAGCTCGAAATAGACCAGAGAAAATCCGTTATCTTGTGAAAAACGGATTACGTTCCTGGGTAGGATTGCTGTACGCAGGTACGTCGGGAACGGGTGCGACTTATATTTCTTGGCCCGATAATAGAGTTGGTGAAACCACAGTGGCGTGAACTTCGTTATCATGCCCTTATACGAAAGAAGATTGGGAAACGCGAGGACCAATAATCCGCCCGGTTTCACTGAGCTGCACATATTTCGCAATGCATCTTTCGGTCTTGAAAGGTGCTCCATAACCCACCAGCAAACCACAACATCAAATTCATCCTTGGGCAGCGGATACGACTGGATGTCTCCGCGTATCTTTTCCTGTACCGTGATATTCCGCGCCAGTTGTTCACCGGAAATGTCAATGCCTACGGCGTCCGTCACCGGCCTGAACTTTACGTGGCTGCCGGATCCACAACCAGCCTCCAACATTCTGATGCGGGGTTTGGCCTCTAAGAGGGTGTTGCAAAACTCGGAAACACCTAAATGATGGGAACTCATATTTGTGTACCTCTTCGAACGTCATTCGGAGGGTTGATGTAACGGCTTCCAATGGGAGGACAGCATCGGCACCTGAAGAGGGAGACTTGCGTCATCCATGAACAGGGAATGGACCAAACCCTCCCCGGAACCCGATGGGTGAGTGACCGGGGAGGTCCTGTTCCATACCTGAAAGGCCCCGCACACATCCTCGGTTAAGCGGCGGCTTCGCGCTCTTCATCGCCGGACAGCTTAGCGGCGAATTCCTGCAGCCGGGTGGCCACCAACTGTTGCTGCTCACTGGTGATCCCTGGGAACATCGGGAGCGAGACGATCTCTTCAGCCGCTTTCTCGGCCACCGGAAAGTCACCGGCCTTATAACCCAGATGGCTGTAGGCTTTTTGAAGGTGCAACGGAATGGGATAGTGAATACCCGTCCCGATGCCCGCTTCAGCAAGAAAATCCATGGCCTCGCCACGGCTCTCCATCCGGACAACAAACAGGTGGTAAATGGCATTGGCCCACTCCGGTTCGTGGGGCAAAATAAGAGGCTGGCCTGCCAGCAATTCACGGTAACGCGCAGCAGCCTCGCGCCGTTTCTCGTTCCACTCGGCAAGAGACCTGAGCTTGATGCGCAGTATCCCTGCCTGAATGGCGTCCAGCCGGCCGTTGTAGCCTTCAACGTCGTGATAGTATTTTTTGGGCTGGCCATGGTCACGCAGCATGCGGACCTTCTGCGCCACTTCGGGATCATTCGTGGTGACGGCCCCGCCCTCGCCGCAGGCGCCCAGGTTCTTCCCCGGGTAGAAACTGAATGCCGCGGCAAGCCCCATGGAGCCCGCCATTTTCCACTGCTTCATTTTTCTTGAAAAGTATTGTGCGCCGTGGGCCTGGCAGGCGTCTTCAATCACCATCAGATGGTAACGTTCCGCCAGCTCCAGGATCGGATCCATGTCCACGGGCTGGCCGTAAAGATGGACCGGGACGATGGCCTTCACCACCTGGCCCGTTGCACGGTCAAGCAGGCGTCCGCTCGCGCCGTCCACAAAGCACTGGTTCGCCAGATAGCTTTCCAGCCGGCCGGCATCCATGTTATAGGTCCGGGGGTCCACGTCCACAAACCGGGGCACAGCGCCTGCCTGTGAAATCGCCTCCGTCGTGGCGATAAAGGTGCTGGGGACGGTGACCACGGCATCGCCGCAACCCACGCCCGCGGCGATCAGAGCAAACCTCAGCGCATCGGTGCCGCTGTTGACGCCCACGCAATGATCGACGTCGCAGAATTCAGCAAATTCCTTTTCAAACTGCTCCACTTCCGGACCGCCCACAAACCCGGCAGTCTTCAGGGCGCGCCTGAAAACCGCCACGAGATCTTCTTCAATCTCCGCGTGCAATCCAGTCAAATCAAGAAACGGTACTTTATAGGTTGTGCCCATTATTTCCTCCCATGGCGATCGATCTCAAAAACCTTGCGGGGCTGCCCACCACAATCACGTTGGCGGCAACATCCTTCGTCACAACAGCCCCGGCGCCAACGATGGCGTTTTCACCAATGGTCACGTTGGCAAGAATGGTTGAACCCGAGCCGATGGAAGCTCCCTTCTTGATCAGCGTCCGCTCAACCTTCCAGTCGTTTTCTGTCTGCAGCGTTCCATCCGGATTTGCCGCCCGCGGGTAACTGTCGTTGATGAAGGTTACTCCGTGCCCGACAAACACGTTGTCTTCAATGGTGACGCCTTCACAAACAAAGGTGTGGCTCGAAATCTTGCAGCGTTTCCCGATACTGGCGTTCTTCTGGACTTCGACAAAGGCGCCGATCTTGGTCTCATCGCCGATTTCGCAGCCATAAAGATTGACAAACCTGGAAAGCTTTACGCCCGATCCGAGCCTGACATCAGGGGAAACACAGATAAAATCGTTCATAGGTAAACAGCCTTTCCTTTTGCTTTCAGCGACTTCTCGGCCGCCTCCAGCATCCTGACAACCCGCAGACCCGCCTCTCCGTCATTGAAAGGAGTTTCACCACTCTCGATGCAGTGGACGAAGTAGGCCAGTTCCGTCCGAAGGGCCTCGCACTGTTCCAACTTGGGCGCCCACATGTCGCCCGAACGGTAGCTGACGAGCAGGTTATAAACCCCCTCGTGATTGCCCATCTCAACGCCCTTGTCGTAAACCTTGATCTTCTCGTCCGCCTCCAGATCGTTCCAGACCAGCATCCTTTTCTCACCACCAATCAGGGTGGTCCGGACCTTGACGGGAGAAAGCCAGTTCACGTTCACGTGTGCGATCACATTTCCGGGGAAATAGATCGTAATGAACGCGATGTCTTCAAGCCCGTTGAGGTGTTGTTCGCCGGTGGCGATGATGGCCTCGGGATCTTTCTGGATCAGGTGGTCGAGAATGGAAAGATCATGCGGAGCCAGGTCCCAGACGACATTGACGTCGTGCTGGAAAAGTCCCAGGTTGACCCTCATCGAGTCGTAGTAGTAGAGAGGTCCCAGAGTCCCTTCGTCTACCAACTGGCGGATTTTTCGGACCGCGCCGGTAAAAAGGAACGTGTGATCCACCATGATCCTCAGGTTCTTCTTCGCGGCAATCTCGATCAGTTCCTCAGCCTCGGCAACCGTGCGCGTAAAAGGCTTTTCCACAAAGACGTGCTTCCCATTCTCGAGGGCCGCCTTGGCCAGTTCAAAATGTGTCCAGACCGGCGAAATCACCGCCACAGCGTCAATATCCGGTGAAGAAAAGATATCCTGCGGATTGCTCAGCAGCCGCGTGCCGTGATTTACCGACTCCGCGCGCCGCAACGCTGCGGGATTCTTGTCGCAAATACCCACCACCCGGGCGCCCGCCAGGCCCTGTAAATTCCTGACGATATTGGGCCCCCAATAGCCGTAACCAATTACTCCAACTCCAACCATGTTTCACCCCCGTATTGTCCGGAGCGGCCGGACCCTGGGAAAACCCCAGCCAGTCATTTGCCGATCTGCCCGGACTGTCTGCCTTCCTGCCACACTGGTCTCGCACCCGCAGGCACAAACCCGCGGGAAGCATGAGATATGCAAGCTCGAACTTTTGGGTTCAATTTGCCGGGCAGGTAAGGCACGCCTTCAATAGGCGCCGTCGCCAGAAATCATGGCGAGCGGTGTTTCAAACAAAATCTTGATATCGAGCCATATCGACCATGATCGCGCGTATTGCAGATCCAGCCGAACCATGTCATTGAACGTCGTGCGGCTGCGCCCCTTGACTTGCCATAAACCCGTCAAGCCGGGTTTGACTTCAAGGACCCGCCGCCGGTGCCAGATGTCGTAGTATTCCACTTCATAGGGAATGGGAGGGCGCGGCCCCACCAATGACATTTCACCCATCAGGACGTTCCAGAACTGCGGCAATTCATCCAGGCTGGTCTTGCGCAGGAATTTGCCGATCCGCGTAATGCGCGGATCTTCCTTAATCTTGTAAACAGGAGCCGGCTCCACTGAATTCATTTCGCCGGCAATAAACCGTTGAATAAATTCCTTGTGCACAGACCCGTCATTGGAGGGCCGCATGGTCCGGAATTTCAAGAAAGTGAACGGCACGCCGCGATAACCCACCCGCGACTGCCGGAAGAGAACTGGGCCATCGGATGTCATCTTAATCAGCAGCGCAATGACTGCCATGAGGGGAGAGAGGACGCACAGAGCCGTCGCGCTACCGATGATGTCGATCCCCCTTTTTACAGTGCGATGCAGCTTCCTGCCCGATTCTTTCTCCCGCAAATCACGGTAGAGCCCTGACCAGTTTTCCCAGTTGGAGGCGTTGTCCGGCTGCAGGTACATCCGGATGTCTATCCGGTTCATTTCGTCCGCTTTGAGGCGTTTGGAAAGGGCCGAATTCACCTTGGCGCTGATGATCTCGCTGACGGATATCGGACCTTCCTGCCGGACTTCAACAAAGATGACGCCCAGGATAGCTCCCTGCAGGTACCAGCCACGGATATCCGAATCCCTCGATGCGGAACAGACGGAAGTCCAGACGTCTTCAATCACCCTTCCAGTGTTGCCGTTGACCATGACCTTTCGCAGGTCAAGGAGCATCAGCAAAAAGGGCTTTTTCGACCTCTCTGCCCTTTTCCGCTCCAGGCAGAGAAGTTCCCCAAACTGTTTTTCGCCGGGGATGGGGTCATCGACACCAACCGGACCCGCCTGTGGCAATGACGATGCCGACGTCCCCAGATTCCATTGATTGTGCATACTTCGCAGTGACATAAGTTTCACCTGGCCATCAGAGCATTGAAAATTTCATGAAGCACAAAACAGCCTCTCCGGCAATTCTGGAATCCAGGGATCGGTTCCGACATGGGTGTATAGCTCCGCCCTCTGAGCCACACCGTCTGTGTCCCCAAAAACAACCCTGGAATCATCTCCCGGCTTCACACAACCGGAACCTTGCTGGAATCCTTCCACCCCTGGTTGCCGTCAGGCCTTAACAGCTCTTTCTCCGCAACCAGGTGCCACCTCACTGCGCCCGATTTCCCATGGATTCCCATGCCCGGGCTGCAGATTGCGCCAAACCTTTTACCCTGCAATCCGTTTCTCGTACGGAGTACGGCCGGGTTCTTCATCGCTCTCTGTGCTGGTGCGGTCGTTGCCGTATCCGTATGAGTCGTAGCCGTAGTAGTCCTCCATGGCCCGCACGTCCATGCTGTTCAAAACCACTCCGACCACGTTGGTCAGCAGCTTCCGCGCTCTGATGACATAGTCCCGGGGCGCCATCCCGCTTCGGACCACCATGAGGCTGCCGTCAACCAGCCCGGCCAGGACTCGCGCGTCCATCAGATTGGGCATGAGCGCCGGAGAATCAATAATGAGATAGTCGTATTCTTCAAGCAGCTGGCTGATCAGAATCCTCATTCGCGTGGAGGCCAGCAGGGCGATCGGGTTCATGGCCGAGCGACCAGCAGGCAAAGTGTCAAGCCCCGGCGAGAGCCCCGGCAATACACAGGAAGCCCAATCGTTCAATCCCGATAAGTAACCTGACAGCCCGCGAATGTTCCGGAAACCCAGCGCCCGATGAACAGAAGGACGCCGAAGGTCGGCGTCAACCAGGATGACGCGGCTCCCCTGCTGCGCCAATGCGATGGCGAGGTTCACCGACACCGTGGTTTTACCCTCCCCCGGCTGGGAACTGGTGACCACAATGCTCCGGAGCACCTTTTTCCGGCCGACGGCTTCCAGCATCACTGAACTTCCCAGCGTCCGGAAGGCCTCCACCAGCGGCGAGTATTTCTGATGGACCTGTTTGTCAATTCGGTACCAGGGGGCCTCCGACCTTGTCATCTGCGATGTGTCGATGACATCGGGAAGCATCAAGCCGTGGCCATTGTTGCCATGATTGCCGTCCACCACCAGTTCGGAGAGAGACTCGACAGCAGGAATCATCGCCAGGGCAGGCAGACCCAGGAAGCGGTCAATTTCCTCGACGGTCTTCAAGGTGGTGTCAAAGTGCGCCTGAAGGAAAGCAATTCCAACCCCCAGCCCCAGGCCGAGAATCAGACCCAGCGCCAGATTGAAAACGATCTTTGGCTTGATGGGCAGGAATTCCGGCACAGCCCGGTCGATGACGTTGACGTTGTTCGCCTTGATCCGGGCCACCAGACTGGCCTCCTTGACCTTTTGCAGAATGCTCTCATAAAGCTGATTGTTGGAATCCGCGTTCTGCTTCAATATGTTGTATTGAGTGGACTTCTCAGCAACCTGGTTTGCCGCATACTTCTGGTTCTGGAATGCCTGCGCCAGAAGCGTTTCACGGCGGACAGACGCCAGGTAATCATCGGTGATACTCGCGGCGGCACGCTGGCGCTCACGGGCCAGAGTCTGCTCCGCCGTCGCAAGCTGGCTCTTCACCTGTTTGACCTTGGGATAGCTGTCATTGAACGTGGAAGCCAGCTGCGCATATTGGGTCTTGAGGTCGGCAACCTTCTCCGTCAGGGTCTGCAGGAGCTTGTCCTGGAAAACGCCGGGTAGCGAACCATAATTTCCCTTCTCGACCAGGTTGTAGACCGACTGCTTCTGGTACCGCTCTGCCTGGGCCGTAGTCAATTGGTCCTGGATCTGCCGGAGGCGCTCACTGACAACATTTTGCGAGGTGCCATTGTTGTTATCCAGGTAAAGCAGCCCATTGCTGCGCGCATACTGCGTCATATTTTGCTCTGACTTTTCCAATTCGGTCCGCGCATCGTTGACTTGGTCGGCAAGCATTTTTGTAAATTTCTCGGTGGCCTTTTGGTGCAACTGCAGGTAGTTGAAGACCACTGCATTGACAACGCGAGCGGACAGGCGGGGGTCACTGCTTTCATAGCTGATCTTGACCAGCCGGCTGCTTCCTACGCGGGAAACCTTGAGCGAAGAGTCAAAACGCTCCACCAGGTGCTGGTAAGCCTCGGGATTCATCCCGGATTCAATGGATTGATCCGCTCCCGAACCAGAGTCCGCCGCGTCCGCCTTCGCCTGCGTGGAAGAATTCCCGGCCGGGTCAGAAGAAGCCTCGGGATCAGACCCCGTATACCAGTGGACAAAGGCATGCCATATGCCGGCGATGATCCCTGTGGAAGAACCCTGGTCGGTTTTTTTCGCCAGGACGACCTCGTCTATCACTCGCCGGGCCAGAGTATCGCTTTTGAGGATTCCGATCTCTGTCTCCACTTCTGTCACCACAACGTTATTGGGAGCCGCGCTCCGGCTCTGCAACTGCTGCAAACTCTCGATGTCCGGCGTCGCCTCTTTGACCTCGATCGTTGCTTGAGAGCGATAAACCGGCGTCATGAAGAGAGAGACAACCAGAGCTGCCATCATGACGGCTGCCCCAGAAATCAGGACCGTGCGGTAATGATCGCGCAGCACCCGCAAGAAGTAATGCAGGTCGACGTCCCCATCAGGATCCGGCGCGCTCGAGTTCACGACCGTCGCGGAAAGCTTTCGGACCCTCGACAAAACTCCGCCCTTGTAGAGTTCAATTTTGTTTTCTAAGCTCATTTAAAAGTCTCCAACACTTCCGGAATGTCTTCATCGCCGGTCATGGAATTGCTCGGTAAACTAACCACTGTGAAATCGTCCTTAGGGCACCCCTGCCAGCCGATTGGGCCCCGTTTTTGGGAATAAACAGAACATCCTTGGGCTGGAGCTCAGGGTCGGGTTCATTTCCTGACAGAATCTTGTTCAGCTTGATAGGAAGTTCGATTTTCTGTCCGTTCTCTGCAACTCGAATAATCTTGGCTTTGCTTTTGTCCACATCCGGCCCCATGCCCCCACCCAGTGCAATCGCCTGCAAAACCGTAATCTGCCCGTTGGCTTGTATGGGGAAACCACCCGGCCGCACGACGTCTCCAACCACATAGACGATGCCTGCTGCCTTGACCTTGATGATGTCGCCCGGATAAATAGGGACGTTGTACTGGGGGTCTCCCGAATCCAGCAGGCGCTTCAGGCTCACCTCAATCGTCTTACCCTCTCCTCCCTTGCCTGAAGACGCGGAGGATGCTGAGACGGGAGTTCCGCTCCCGGCGCCGGCTTTCTTCGCGGCGCTCGAGGGAGAAGCCGTATCGATTCCAGCCCCTCGCATCACCAGCACTTCATTTCCAGCATCAGGCGCGAGTCCCTGGGCCATGGAGAGCATTTCGAGAAGAGTCTTGGTCCCGCGAATCTGAAACACCCCAGGCTGCTTGACAGCCCCCATCACTGAGACGCTATGGCTCTGCATCTCGGTGACCGTAACGGTCACCTGAGGATCTTTCATGTAGGTGCGGCGCAGCAACGCCCGCAGGACCAGCTCGAGTTCGCGCGGCGTCAATCCCTCGGCCTTGATTGTCCCAAGCAGAGGCAATGAAATCTCACCATCTCCCCCGACCCGGACAGTCTGGCTCAGGTCCGGCGCATCAAAAACGGTCACTTGCAACTGGTCGTCCGGCCCTATACGGTAATCACCCGGAGACGGGCTGCCCGTAGAGCTGGAAAGGGCCGAATGAACCAGGCTCTGGAGACGGCGATTCCAATCGTCGGTGGTTTCCATCTTTGTGTTGCTGATGCCGGCTTGTAGAACAGTTTGGCTCGAAGGAGCAACAGACTGGGCCGCACCCTTCAGCGCCCCTGCGGCCACTAGGACCGCGAGACCCAACCATATCCGAGACATCTTCCGCCTCCCTTCATCCATCGAAAGCTCCGCAGAAACCAAATTCATCGTCTTGCCACTTGCCGCCCGCTACGACGACGCTGTATGCGCCGGCTGCAGCAGCGTATTTCCAAAACCCCAGCCCCTGGCCATTGCCGCGGGAGCAACCGCGGGCGCCGTCCTGGTCTGAGGACCTGCCACCCGCTCAACAGTGCTTGCGTCCACCTCTGCAGCCACGGACCTCTCCAGCAATGACACTGAAACAATCAGCCGGGTCAGCCCTTTCTTCCGCACCAGAAACCCTTCCAGGCCTCTCAGCGCGCCGGACTTTACGCGGACAAGGTCGCCGCAATTGAGAAACGGATGCGGCTCCACATTGACGCGGTTCTCAATCACACTCCGGACCGCCTGAATTTCCTCCTCCGGAATTCCCGACAGCTTCCCACCCGTAGCCACCATTCCGTGAACCCCGGGCGTAGTGACGATGGCGAGCCGGCGATCCAGATCGCCGCGCAGGAAGACGTAGCAGGAAAACAGAGGCAACTCCAACCTCTTCGTCCGGTCGCGCCACTGCCGGACTTCCGTGTAGAGAGGAAGAAAAACTTCAAACCCCTTGTTGGCGAGCGTCCCGGCAACCAGCTTCTCGTGCTGGTGACGCGTGTGCACCGCGTACCAAAACGCGTCCATCGGCGCGCCTTCATCTTTTCCAAACGGCTTGTTGAGAAGAGACATATCCTGATCCCCTGGTCACGCAGCGCTGTGGCTTGACTCCATGCTTTCTCTGCCCCGCGCCTCGACATCAGCCCCGGACCGATCAGAAATCAACCCGGCCGCCTTGATCTTGTAAAGAAGCGCCCGATAACTGATGTTCAGCATCCGGGCCGCCTGCCTGCGATTCCACCGGGTCTCCTGCAAGGTCCGGAGAATGATCTTGCGCTCCAGCGCCTGTGTCGCTTCACGAGTCACCTGCTTCAGCGAGACGGAGTGCCCGGGGAACTGCACCGGAGCAACGGACCGCCGAACCTCCTTTGCGGCCCCGACCCCTTTGGTTCCCTCGATCCCCAGGAGCACATAACGCTTCATCACGTTTTCCAGCTCGCGAATATTCCCGGGCCAGTCATACTGCCGCAAACGATCCATCAGTTCCGCGCTGGGCTGCGCCGGTTGACAACCAAACCGCTCGCTATAGATCCGGCAAAAATACTGGGCAAGCCGGGGGATATCCTCTTTGCGCCCCCGCAGGGGAGGCAGGCGTAACGTTACAACGCTGAGTGCTGAAAGGAGGTCTGCACGGAAGTTACCGACAACCACCTCCCGCTCCAGATCCCGCGAGGTTGTCACGATAACCCGAAGCGCAACAGGATTCTCACTCCCGTTACTGGAAGCAAAGGATCGGGAATCTTGAACCCACTGCAACAGCTCCCGCTGGTATCCCGGCATGGCCTCGGAAACTTCTTTAACAAAAAGAGTGCACATCCGCTGCCCGGAACTCCCGTTGCCACAGAAATCGTCCTGCCCGCCAATCCCCTGGGATTCCAGGAGAAAAGCGACTTCGTCGCTGGCACGGCCATTCAGGACCTGAGAGCCTAATTTCAGGAAAGGGGCATCTGACCCGGGATGGCAGGAGTGGATAAACCGCGCGAGAATCTCCTTCCCGGTCCCCTTTTCTCCCACGATTAGAATTGGCGCGCTGGTGACGGCAACTTTTTCAGCAATCTGCCACAACCCTCTCATACCTTCGGTTTGACCCCAAATCGCTCCCTCGGAGGGAAGGGGCTGGCAGGAAATCAGCCGACTATCAAATGCATTTAAAATTGCTTCCATTCCTCTTTCCCTCTTTCCCTGGTTCAGGATTGCACCGCAACCATCAGGAACCTTCCGATTTGCTCTCGGAAATTCATACCTGGAACTTCCTGAAGAAACCTGACTGTCATCGGAAATCTTGCCGGACGAAAGCTCAAAACCACCTTTGCCGGGCAATCCGTTAAAAAGTGCTCATATATCTACTCGCACACCGGGTGCCAAAGTACGAAGCTCTTCCGCGAACCAGCTGATTGGGCTTTCTAATGGCATAACATGCTTCTATCACTATGTTTTTAAACAAGTTAGAAATTTATGCATGTGATGAAATTTGCCGCAACCTGAATAACCCGATGGGCTGACCGGCTTCACATCATGCAAACTCATTCATGCTTGAGAACTGTCTTGCACCCCGTTTCGCTTGTTTCCTGAATTCCAGGTGCCTGTAACCTCATGGCGCTTAATGCTCTATGCTTTACTGGAGAAAAACGAGTAAGGCACAGGCGGACGAAGGAGCTTGCAGATACATGCAACGCTCTTGTGCACCCGATATTTGGGCTCACCCCGGAAGCGCTGCCGCCCCAGGTGATTGCCGGAACTGGAGTACTTTGTAAGGAAATTGGACGGTGCAGACTCAGGAAAATCAAGGACCCACAGAAAACCGGCACCTGCCCACACGGATGAACCGGCCTGCCCGCCGGCGGTTCTCAGGCTTTACCGGCAAAAACCTTTTCTACCCAGGGCGCAGGGCTCTGGACGTGGAAGATACTGATGGGCTCAACCTCAAGAGCCGCGACCTCGTCCGCAAGGGAAATCGCCAGCATTTCGTCCGAAACAACCAGTTTGCTCTGGCTGTCATTTGCGTGGATCAGGAGGCCGTCAATACCCTCCTGCGAGCCTCCTGGCACTTGTGGCTGCCTTGCCTTCAGCAGGTACGAAATCGGGTCAAGACCCTGAACAACAGAATCCTTCTTGTGCTGTGGCCGCGCACTGAAGGCATAAGAATCAGCGTCTCTGACCGCATCTTCCGCCGCGCGCCTTTTTAATTCCCTCGCGTCCAGTTGCTCCGCGTCCCTTGTGCCGTATTTCAGCTCAGTAAAGTTTTTCAATTTTCTCTCTCCCGCCTCACGTTGATTCTTTCGGGTGGCATTCCGGCGTCCTTGATCTTGTAAAGCAGAGTTCGGTAACTGATGTTCAACACTCGGGCCGTCCGCTTCCGGTTCCATTGTGTTTCCCGAAGAGTTTTGAAAATGATTTTGCGTTCAACCTCCCGCGCTTCCTGCTTCGCCAGCTTCTTCAATGAAATTCCTCGTACGGAGGAAGCCAGGTGTGCGTGCGCCGGGGCCGCCTTTGCGACCAGATCATCGATGATCTCGCCCTCGGAACCCAGAAGGACGTAACGTTTCATCGCGCCGGAAAACTCACGGATGTTCCCAGGCCAGTCGTACGCTTGAAGAGCATCGACCAGGCGGGTGGAAGGGGCTGGAGTACTTGAATCCAGTTCCCGACGGTAGCTTTCCCAGAAATACCTCACCAACCCCGGGACGTCCTCGCCTCGAGCCCGCAAGGGCGGCAGGTGCAGGCTGACAATGTTGATAGAGTAGAAGAGGTCCTCACGAAAGTTTCCAAGGCTCATCGTCCGTTCAAGATCATGCCGGGTGCTGCAGATCACGCGAAACAGCGGAGGAGCATAATCGGATGCATCGAAACCGGGAAGCTTGTCGTCGTGCAGCAACTGCGCCAGGTTGCGCTGAGAAGCAGAATTCAGCTCAGCCACCTCATCAAAAAAAAGCGTCCCGATGCAGCCAGGGCTTGCCGGAACTCCGTGGGAATAATGACCATTTCCACCGGCGCCTTTAACTTCCTGGCGCGGTGGCATGAAACTGGCGCTCTTGCGCCATCCGGCTCGTCCTGCAGGACTTACCTTGTGAAAAGGAGTGGCCTCGCCAGGGGACCTTTTGTGAATCAGCCTGGCCAGAACCTCTTTTCCACTGCCAGCTTCTCCCCGGATGAGAACAGGAACATCGGTATAAGCGATCTTCTCGAGTTTGTCCCTGACTTCGTTCATGGCGCTGGAATCGCCAAGGATTGCTTCTTCTGGAGGGAGAAGCCCATAACGGGTTGTGACAGCCGTGTTTTCTCTGGCCACGTATAACTACCTCGGCTGAGTGTCAGCCTGACAGTTCGAGAGCACATCGCCTTCCAAAAGCTCAGCGCCTTGAATCCCGGCCGACCCCGGACTTCGCAATCCTCCTGTAACATTCTTGTGTTGTGGGGTTTGCGTCTTTCTGGCGGGGACAATTGCCCCGTCGCTGGCCTCCATCCCAAAGGGCGGACTGCACGCAAACTCCTTCCGTCTACGGAAATGTTTTGCAGATGGCAACCGGCAACTTTGAAAATCCATGCAGCCAGCATGGAACCTGCGGCCGAGCGGAGAGTCGGAGCGCTTTTCCCGGAGCGGGGGTCCCCTTCCATTTCCGATGCAGGCGTCCAAATCGCCAACGCCAACGCCCGCGTGCCGTTATAATTCAAAAGGGTTTGACACTTTGCCCGATATAGGGCAAAACTCTAGACGATAAAGTAACGTCAGGGGTGCGTGATGACTTCTTTGCATTGCACCCACAATTCGCAGCGATGCTGACAAGCACAACGCCTTCCGGATCAGCCTTTAGCTGCAGAGTGACCGAATGCCCATTGAAGACCGTCCGTGTTTCGCCGGGTTGTCCGTCAATGCCCGTCGTTCAATAATCGGCAATTACAGCTACCGCGTAAATCTGGGGCCAGGATAAGGGTTAACCAGCGCGAAGGAGGGAGCTTTTCCATGTCTGCAGTCAGAAAGAAAACCAAACGTCCTCGATCCCGGCGCGGGTCCGCTGATGTCTTTTCTGAACTGGTCGCTCATTTGCGCAAGAACCGGGCACAACTTCAGGAGGAATGGGCGCAGCGCATTTCTGAAGCCCGGTTATTGACGACCATGCGCGATGAGGAGATTCTTACTGAAACGACTTCCATCTATGACAACTACGTCGACGTCCTCGAAACCGGAGCCGTCGAGGCCTTGGAAGCCTACGCCCGCAACCTCTCCGAACGGATCATTCCTCGCGGCGTGGAAACTCACGAAGTCATCGGCATTGTTCTTCTCCTGCGCGACGTACTGATGCGCTCGCTCTTTCGGCAATTCCAATCGAGCTTTGAGCTGCTCGCCCGGATGCTGGACGCGTTCGAGCCTGCCGCTCGCCGGATCACGGTCACCGTGGCGGTGGGGTTTGTTCACGAACGTGAGAGAATCATCCACGCACAGCAGGATGCCATCCGGGAACTCTCCACCCCGGTCCTGCCCGTCCGCGAGGGCCTTCTCATCCTGCCTATTGTCGGGGTCATTGATCCCCAGCGCGCGCGTCAGCTGACCGGACAACTCCTGCGGGGCATCCGTGCCAACCGCGCCAAGGTTGTGGTGATAGATGTTACGGGCGTCCCTTCCATCAACTCAACCGTCGCCAACCACCTGGTGCTGACGGTGGAGGCCGCCCGTCTGCTGGGAGCAACAGCCATTGTGACAGGGTTGTCCCCAGAAATTGCTCAGACATTGGTAACACTTGGCGTCGACCTGACCAAGATGAACACTGTTTGTGACCTGCGTGGTGGAATCGAAGAGGCCGACCGGGCACTGGGGTTTAAAGTGACTCGGACCGAGGAATCATCGGATGAGGAGAAAGGCTGGTAAAGCATGCAGGTTCCAATACTCAAGCAGGGACCCTATCTGATCGCTTCCGTGCAGGCGGCCTTGCGGGACGCGGACCTGATCAGCCTGCGGGATTCATTGACAGAAAAAGTAGGAACCTATCGGTCCCGCGGTGTTATTGTCGATGTCACAGCTCTGGACGTTCTCGACTCATTCGCCTGCAGGACCCTCAGCGACATCGCCACCATGATCAGATTGCGGGGGGCGCATACGGTGATCGTCGGCATCCAGCCCGAGGTGGCTTTTTCAATGGTCCAGTTGGGTCTCAAACTGGAAGGCGTGGCAACTGCGCTCGACCTGGAAGAAGGTCTCGAGTACATGAAGCGAAGGACGAAGCGGACCGAGCATGGCCAGTACGGAAAATGAAGTCCGAGTATTGATCAAGTCGGATGAAGACATTCTCGCAGCCCGGCAGGAAGGGCGGGTACTGGCGGTTCGTTTGGGCTTTGGCTCCTCGGAACTGGCGGTGATCGCGACATCCATCTCAGAACTGGCACGCAACCTCCTGCTTTATGCGAAAAACGGATGCATCGTCTGCTGGGCGATTGAGAGGGAACCGAAAAAAGGCATCGTGATTCAAGCCACGGATGAAGGCCCCGGCATTCCAGACGTCGACGCCGTGCTGAGGGACGGGTATTCTACTTCCGGCGGCCTGGGCCTGGGTCTGCCGGGCGTGCGGCGGATGATGGATGAGTTTGCCATCGTTTCCCACAAAGGCCGCGGGACAACGGTGACCACAATCAAATGGAGGGAATGATTTCGAACCTGGTCGAGTGGGGAGTGGCGGAAAGGCACATGCCGGGCGAAACTCTGTCCGGTGACCTCCATATGGTCAAACCGCTGGAAACCGGAGTACTTTTGGCCGTTGCCGACGGGCTGGGCCATGGCAAAGCGGCTGCAGAAACCGCAAGGCTCGCCCTGAATGCCGTGGAGGAAAATGCTCACAAGCCCCTGGTTGAGGTCATGGAGAATTGCAGCAGGAAATTGCGTGGAACACGCGGGGCAGTGATGAGCCTGGCCGTTCTGAACGTTCTGAACAACTCCATGGAATGGCTGGGCGTAGGCAACGTTGAAGGCGTGCTGGTGCGTTCGGCTCCGGACGGAAAACCTGCCAGAGAGTCTCTGCTGTTGTCCCGCGGAGTCGTGGGCGGGCAACTGCCGCCGTTGCGCACGGCCTCCCTGGAGATTACCCGAGGGGACACTCTGGTATTTGCAACCGACGGTATCCAGCGTGGATTTGAGGATAGCATGGTCCTCCTCAAGGGGCCGCAGGAGACCGCACAAGATATTCTCGAGCGTGACGGGCTGGCAACCGATGACGCACTGGTGCTTGTCGCCACCTTTCAGGGGAGGCCGCAATGAAAGCCAGCCAGCGCGAACTCATGAACCAGTACGAGTCGGCACTGCGGGCATACCTGGAAAGGACAGACGAGGCGTTGCTGGAAGAAGCCTATGAACTGGGCCGGCGCGCTTTGCGACTGGAAATCAGCCTGATTGAGATGGTCACCCTCCATTCCGACGCGCTTAACCGCGCTCTCTCACAAATGGCCGACGCGGGGGATTTCTCCGAAGCGCTGAAAGCTTCCGCAAAATTTCTAATCGAAACGCTGACCCCATACGAAATGACGATCAGCGGGTATCGTGAAACCAACGCCGCATTGCAGGCCAGCGAAGAACGTTACCGGGAACTGTTCGAAAACGCGAATGACATCGTTTTTACGGTGGACGGCGAAGGCAGGCTGACGTCCATCAACAGGGCCGGCGAAAGGCTCACCGGATACCGGCGTGACGAGCCTCCTCCCAGCCCGGTCAATCTCCTGCCCATGGAACACATCGAAGAAGCGGCCAGGATGTTCGGCCACCTGAAAGCGGGGGGCGATCCGCTGACACATGAGCTTGACATTCTGACCAAAGACGGGCACCCGCTGACCGTTGAGGTCAGCGCCCGTCCCATTCTGAAAGGAGGGGACGTGATCGGCATCCAGGGTATCGCCCGCGACGTCTCGGAGCGCAAGCGTGCTGAGCAGGCACTGCACCGGCTGAATGAAGCCCTGGAAGAACGCGCCAAGCACATTGCCCATGAGCTCCATGATGAGGCCAGCCAGCTCCTGGTCTCAGTCCACATCGCCATTGATGGGATGGTGAATACCTTGCCGCCATCCGGCCAACAGACGATCGGTGAAATCAAGGAGCTGATCGAGCGGATTGAAATCGAATTAAGGCGACTTTCCCATGAGCTACGCCCCACCATTCTGGATGATCTCGGATTGGTCCCCGCGGTCGAGTTCCTGACCCAGGGCATTTCAAAGCGATTCGGAATTCCTATTGCGGTCGAGGGAGAAACCAGCGGGCGGCTTCCACCCCAGGTGGAGGTCGCACTCTACCGCATCGTTCAGGAGGCCCTGAACAATATCACGAAACACGCCAGGGCTGGCCATGTCGCGGTTCGGCTCCAAAAAGAGGGGAGCAAGATCCGTCTGACCGTTACAGATGACGGCGCCGGCTTTGATGTCCAATCCGTCTTGGGGCAAAAGGGAAGATCCGGCCTGGGACTGATCGGAATCAGAGAACGACTGATTCCCTTGCGCGGGGAATGTATAATTAACTCCAGTCCAGGTAAGGGCACGGAAATCTCGGTTCTGGTTCCATCGGAGGGAAAAGATGCCTATACGTATCCTTCTGGCAGATGATCATCAAATGGTACGCCAGGGGTTAAGGGCCCTTCTTGAGCAGGAGGGATTCAAGGTGGTAGGCGAAGCCGCCGACGGCCACCAGGCCGCCCGGCTGGCTCAGGAATTGTCGCCCGACGTCGCCGTGCTTGACCTGGCCATGCCCTTGATGAACGGGATCGGCGCCGCCAAGGCCATCAACCAGGCAAGCCCGCAAACCAAAGTGGTCGTCCTGACCATGCACACGGAAGCTCAATACGTCCTGGAGGCCCTGCGCGCCGGGATCAGGGGTTATGTGCTGAAAAGCCGCGCGGCCAGCGAACTGGTCCAGGCCATTCGCGAAGTTTCAAGGAACTCAACTTTTCTGAGTTCCGACATTTCGGACACGGTTGTCGATGCCTACCTGAACAAAGTCGATGTTCCCAGCGATACGTTGAGCCCCCGGGAGCTTCAAGTCCTGCAACTGGTCGCCGAGGGAAAAACCACCAAAGAGGTGGCTGCCCTGTTGAACATCAGCGTGAAAACAGCCGAATCACATCGAACACGGATCATGGAAAAGCTCGACATCCACGAAACCGCCAGCCTCGTACGGTATGCCATTCGCCGCGGCTTAGTCCAGCCCTGATCACCTGCCGCCAAGGTCTTTCCCGGTATTCTCCCCCCATGCCTCCATAGCTACCCCAGGTTGATTTTTAAGGTCTTTACCGGATTGACCACCAACTTTATTGGAGAATAGGATGGAAATGCGCCTCAAGTGCTACCCCACTACCTCGCGCAAAGCTGGCCGGGCGCTGAGTTTAGCGCAAGCATGACCTCAGGGTAGCGAACTTGAACATTTGAGTTTTACAGTGCGGCTCAGGCACTGGGTTCAGCAGACGGATAACAATCTTTCATATCCCCCTGAAAGTGCCAGGTGGCAATTCGCGGGGCCCCGGGATATGGGTTTTACACTAGGGGGATAGAGGAAAGTGTTTAGACCTCTGATGACACTTCGACTCATGCTGGTCGATGATAACGGACCCGTTCGCCGGAGCCTGAAGTCTCTACTTGAGCGGGAAGGGTTTAATGTGGTTGTTGAAGCTGCCGACGGAGAACAGGCCGTCTCCATGGCCCACAAACACCGGCCGGACGTCATCATCCTTGATCTCTCCATGCCCCACCTGAACGGGATTGAAGCCGCCCGCCGAATTCACAAGTCGCTTCCTGAAGTCCGAACCATCATCCTGACCGTGCATCGCGAGTACCATTACGTTGTGCGCGCTTTGGAGGCGGGCGCCCGGGGCTACATTCTGAAGGGCCGCGCCGTGGAAGAACTGGTTCGTGGAGTTCACCAGGTGGCTGAGGGCAAACTCTTCGTCAGCCACGGGCTTTCAGAGCCGGTCGTCCAGAAAGCTTAAACGCCTGCCTGAGGGACAAGACTTTCCGTCGTTGCCACGCCAGTTTTGTCAGCTTTTCCTGTTGTCCCCTTTCCCGTCACTCCACTTTGCAGCACAAGCCGCCTGGCTTCAGGCCACGAGACGATTCTGGCCGTCGCGCTCAGTAAACCCTTTTTGAACCTGCGCCGGCAGCGCCAGGCGTCCTTCCCGGCAAAGCGCCGCCAGCCCTATTGTGCGGAATCCAGTTGAAGAAAGGTGCGGCATGGTGCATAATCCGGCAGTATGGCGTAACCCAACGGGGCAATCCATTTTCAACAACTTCAACCAGAAGGAGAAGACGAGTGAATATCACCTCCAGCATCCTCGAACACATCGAATCTCGCATCGCTCAACGCAACCTGCTGCTCCACCCTTTCTACCAGGCGTGGACGAGGGGAGAATTGCCACGGCCCGCTCTGCGCGATTATGCCCGGCAGTACTATCACCACGTTGCCGCGTTCCCCACCTATCTTTCCGCGCTGCACGCGCACACGGAAGACCAGCGCGTCCGCCGGCACATTCTTGCTAATTTGATGGACGAGGAAGCAGGTGATCCCAATCACCCGGAGCTCTGGCTTCGTTTTGCGGAATCAACGGGCCTCAGGCGCGACGAGGTCTCGAATGCCCGGCTCTGGGATGAAACCGAAAAGCTGGTAGAAACATTCCGCAGGATTTGCCGCGAGGGGAGCGTCGCACAAGGAATGGCCGCGCTTTACGCCTATGAATCGCAGATTCCGGAAATTGCGCAATCCAAGATTGAAGGCCTTGAAGAATTCTACGGCCTGAATACGCCCGACGCGCTTGATTATTTCCGCGTCCACATTGAAGCGGACCGCGAACACTCGCGGGTTGAGAAGGAGCTTCTTGAGTCCACCTTGATGCCGCAAGATGCGCCTGCCGTTGCAGAGTCGGTTGAGGAGGTTCTGAATTCGCTGTGGGACCTGCTTTCCGGCGTGTGCCGCCGTCACGGCATCGAGTGCTGACGCGCCTTTCAATTTCCCGGGGCGGCTCGCATCCAGGCTTGCCCCGCTTTTTTCTGGTGTGCCTTTCCTTCCGTGAACTTCCGTCCCCCATGTTGGAGGCCGGCGGCGTCAGGTTCTGCTCGAACGCCATCCAGCCGGCGAAGAACCTCCCTTTCCATCCCCTGCATAACCAGGCCAGGGACTGAGTGACTGGAGTCACCCGATTTTGTGAGAACATTCCGGACCGTGCCCTGATAGAATAGCCGCCGGCACAAAGCGGCGAACCGCGGGAAGACCCAATGGAGGCTTGCGATGGAAAAACTGGGCGTGGGAATTGTGGGAACGGGGTGGGTTTCAGGCGAATACATCCGGGCGTTTGAGGCCGACCCTCGCACCGAGGTGCACGCTATTGTCAGCCGGGACAAGGAACGCGCCCACGCCAAGGCGGAAGAATTCAACCTGCAGCGCGCACGCGCTTATGAACATCTGGAAAAGTTGCTCGACGATCCCGGCATCCAGATCGTCGTGCTGGCCACTCCCCACCACCTGCACGTCCAGCAGGGCATCGCCGCGGCCCAGGCAGGCAAACACATCGTGATTGAAAAACCGGTGGCGCTCAACCTGGAAGGATTGCGGGAACTTCAGGCCGCCGTCCACGCCGCCAAAGTCAAAACCGTGGTCAGTTTTGTGTTGCGCTGGAATCCGCTGTTCGAGACCATTCGCGCCATGCTGGCCGACGGATTCATCGGAAAGCTCTTTGCGGCTGAGGTCGATTATCTGCACGGCATCGGGCCCTGGTACGCCCAATACTACTGGAATATCAAGAAAGACATGGCGGGCAGCAGCCTGCTGACCGGCGGTTGCCACGCCGCCGACGGTCTCCGCTGGTTTGTGGGCAAAAAGGCCGTGGAGGTCTTTGCCTACGCCAACACCAGCCCGGACAACCCTCTGCACTACGAGTACGAAGCCAACAGCATCACGCTGGTCCGCTTCGAAGACGGCACCATCGGCAAGGTGGCCTCTTCGGTGGAATCTATCATGCCCTACGTTTTCCGCATCCAGTTGCTGGGTGACCAGGGCGCCATCCGCAACAACGAGGTCTTCACCCGGCGCTGGCCCGGCCAGAAGGACTGGGCGGCCATTCCCACCGTTCTTCCCGACAGCGGCGATGTGGCCCACCATCCTTTTCCCCAGGAGGTCAGCCACTTCGTCGACTGCATCCTGGAAGACCGCGAGTCCCACGCCAACCTGGATGACGCCGCGCTCACCCACGAAATCTGCTTCGCTTCAGAGATTTCCGCGCGCGAACACCGGCCGGTTTCGCTGCCCCTCAAGTAAAGGTGATTCGCCGGAACGTCTCGTCACCTAGTGGCGCATACCCCGATTCATCGGGGCGTGCTAAAAATTCAAGAATCCGCTCCCTCGCCGCAAGAATCGGATTGCGGCTTCCCCGCAATGGTCCCAAGATGGTTCGCAGGGAGAATAAATAGATGCGTTCGATGCCAGACGATTACTCGCGGATCGAAAAGGCGATCCATTATCTTGACGAACGTTTTCCGGAACAGCCCGATCTCAGTGAGGTTGCGAAAAGCGTCAACCTCAGCCCGTTTCATTTTCAGCGGCTCTTCCGGCGCTGGGCGGGTCTGAGCCCCAAGCGCTTTCTGCAGTTCCTGATGCTGGACTACGCCAAGCACGCTCTCGAGGAATCCGGAAACGTTCTCGACGCCGCTTACGCCGCCGGCCTTTCGAGCCCCAGCCGGCTGCACGACCTCTTCGTCAGCGTGGAGGCTGTCACCCCCGGTGAGTTCAAAAAGCGCGGCGCGGGACTGCGCGTCAGCTATGGATTTCACCCCAGCCCCTTCGGCGAATGCCTGCTGGCCGTGACTGATCGCGGAATTTGCGCCATGTACTTTGTGACCAGCACGCGCAAAGCTGTCCTGGATGAAGTGCGGCACCGCTGGCCCGCAGCCGGTTTCGTGGAAGATACCGAAGCCACCGGCCAGTACCTTGACCGGATATTCCCCCGCAACCTTCGCCCGGGAAAACTGCCCATTGATCTGCACGGAACCAATTTTCAGATTAAGGTGTGGCAGGCGCTGCTGGAAATTCCGCCGGGCGCCGTGGTTCCTTATGAAGACCTGGCCACGCGCGTGGGCAATCCCAAAGCATCACGCGCGGTGGGCAGTGCGGTCGGCCAGAATCCCATCGCCTTCATTATTCCCTGCCACCGGGTCATCAGAAAAGTCGGCGCCGTCGGCAACTATCATGGCGGCGTCAGCAGAAAGCGCGCCATCCTTGCGTGGGAAGCCGCGCGGATGCACGGCGAGGAATGAAGGAAGCAGCGACTGCCACTAAACTGTTGTGGGCATATTGCAGATGCTAGAAGGTGGCGTTTTTTCAGTACAGCCGGTCGTATTCAGCGTGCGACCCGATCCAGAACCACACGATCACCGATTCCTCCAACACACCCAGGGCACGATAACCAAGCCCCACCCGAACCGACCAGGAGTTGCTTTGCTTATCGACTTTCTTAAACCGAAGGCTCGGGTGGCGGGGGTCCTGTTGAAAGAGCTTGTAGGCTTGTCGTGCCTGCCGTCGAACTTCCTCGGGCAGCTTCGAATAGGTTTCGCGAAACTGGCTGGTTGTGCGGGACTCGATCAAAACAGATCGCCCAGCGGGCGGGTCTTCCCCTCATGATGTTCCGTGAGCGCCTCGTCGGCAAGGCGGCGGAGTTTTTCGCTGCTGTCGGCAAAACGTTTTGCCCAGGCAGCCTCGTCTTCAAGCTCTGCCAGGATCTGCGCGGCAATCGCGTCCTGCTCTTCCTGCGGCAGGCTGGAAATCTTTTCGAGCGCTTTTTCAAGCAGTTTGGTCATGACCTCAATTTAGCAGATGCCTTTCCTACTCGCAATATCTCCCCAGACCGCTACATTTTGTTTCCACCCAGGGACTCCTGCGAGCCGCTCAAAAGGCTCACCGCAACCGTCACAATAAAGTTGAGGATGAGAGCTACAAACCCTGCGTTCAATCCCATGAAGGGGTCGCGACCGCTCAAGGTGAGGAATGTGACCGTAGCAATTCCCACAACCAGCCCCGAGAAGACTCCGGACCTGCAGGCGCGGCTCCAGTAAAGCCCCAGGACAACGCCGGGAAAGAACTGCGTCACCCCGGCGTACCCGAGCAGCAGCAGCGCGACAATCGTGCGGGCGCCCGAAAGCGCGAATAGCAGCGCGACCGCCATCAACACCACCGACGCCCCTTTGGCCAGCTTTACGACGCCGTCATCGCTCATCGATGGCGCAAAGATCGGCCGGAAGAAATTCTTGGCGAACAACGTGGACGCTGTCAGAATCAGGATGGCAGAAGGAACCATGGCCGTCAGCGCGCCGGCGCCGCCCACAACGCCCAGAAACCACGGCGGGAACGTCTTCTGAACCACCGTCAGCAGTGAAAGATCGCCATCCTTAAGCCCGGGAACAACCAGAATGGCCGCAAAACCAGCGAAGAAGATAAGCGGCAGCAGGATTGTATAGAGCGGCATCACCACCGCATTTCTCCGCAAAGTGTCGGAGCTCCTGGCGGTGAAGCTGGCGCCGAAATTGTGCGGCCACATATAAACTCCCAATGAAGTCAGGAGGACTGTGGAAATAAACCAGGCGTGCCCCATGTTGTGTGTTGGGCCAGGCATCGTCAAATGCCCGGGGTGGATGCGCGCAATCTCCCTGAACATGGGCCCGAATCCGCCGAACCAGTGGTAGGGAATGGCAAGGCCGATCACCAGCGCGGCGCCGAGCAGCAGAATGTCTTTCAGCACGCTTACCAGCGCCACGGCTCGAACGCCGCTGGTGAACACAAAGCCAGCCACCAGCGCGCCTCCAATCATCATGGCCGCAGTATGATGGATCTGGTTGAAGCTGGCCACTTCCACAATGATGCCCATACCCTTGAGCTGCAGTTGCAGATAGGGAACAATGAACACCACTCCCACGGCGGCAACCAGCGCGGCGAGCGCCTTGCTCCCGTAGCGCTTCTCAAAGAAGTCCGATTGCGTCTGCAATCCTTGCGCGCGAGCGGTCTCCCAGAGTTGCGGAAGGATATAGAACGACACCACATACCCAAGTGTGAGGTAGGCGAGAATATAAAGGGTTGGACCGCCGCGCGAATAGGCCCAGCCGCTGGCGCCGAGGAATGAAAAGGTGGTATAAACCTCTCCCGCCATCAGCAGCCACACCAGCACCACTCCAAACCCGCGGTTGGCAACCGTCCATTGCTCGAGGTCCATCCTCCTGCTGCCGCCGGCGCGGAAACCAATGAACGAGCCCAAGCCCACGATAGCAAGAATGATGAGAAGCGCGATGGCGGAAGGGCTCATCGCGCCCCACTCTGCGGCCCGCCGGGATGCTGCAAATCGGCCCGCTTCTCAAACCGGTAGGCGCCCCAAAGACAAAGGGGCGTCAGCAGGATCCATAACATCAACCAGAAAAGGTTGAATGGCAAGCCAGCCACAAACGGATGGATGCGGTCCCAGAGCGGAACCGTAAAGCACATTCCCACAAACGGAATCAGGCCCAGCAGCAGGGCAGGCCAGGTTGGCTTTCGCGCCATGACGCTTCCTCTCGCAGGGCGGGCAGCGCGCATACTGACGTGCGACCTTAACGCGCGCGTGCTCTCACTATTTTGCTTCCAGCATTCCCCAGCGCAGGCAGGATTATACGACAAGATCAGAATGGAAGGTTAAATTCGCGCCGCCAGCGCCCGGTCTATCCGGAAGCACACGCCCGGGTAACGCAGGGCCTCGACATCTGCGATGTCTACGGATCTCCATTGTTCTCAAATCAAGAACGGCAGAGTCCGGCAGCCTCAGCCTATGCGAAATCACGTTTGGTCTGAAAACGCCTTCCGAGCATGAAAAGCCCTACTCCAAACACACAGGCGCCCAACAGAACAACCCATAGCGGCACGAACTGCACAGGTTCCAGCACCTTGGACAAATGCGAAGACGGCACCCAGCGGGGAAAGATGAAGAGTTCCAGAACGAAAACATTCCAGAAGGCATGCCCAAACAGGCAGGGGAGCAACGACTGTGTTTCAACTCTTAACCAACCGAAGATTAACCCTATGAGGACGGCGGACGAGAACTGCCAGATATTTCCGTGGAACGCACCGAAAAGAACAGCCGATGCCACGACGGCCGTAACGGTTCCATATCGCTTCAACAATCCACGAAGGATAAGGCCTCGACACAGGAATTCTTCCGTAAAGGGCGCAACGACGACAACCTGCAAGAATGCATTCCAATACCCGCCGGCGTGTAGAAGGTCAGAGAGGAGATGCCTGATAAAAACAGGAGGCGGGTACACCATGTAGATGAAACTGTCGACGTTATGGGCAATTGTATAGAGGCCGACTATGCAGAGAACGATCGGAAGACACAGAGACCAAGAGACGCGAGTTAGAGGAAAAACTTCTGAGAAAGTCGCCTTGGTCTTCCAGAGGCCGTATCTCAGAATGATTGCAGTAGAAATCAGACAACATATCGCAAAGCGCGGCGAATCCAGGTTGGCATTGGCACTGAAGGCTCCGGCAAATCCACAGACCAACAGTTCCACGAGAGCAAGCAACAGTACGAGACCGATGGCCTGAAACACGCCGGGATATGGCCGTTTGACGCGGGGTTTGGCCGCCGACGGCGGTGCCGGGTCCCGCAGGTATTTTCCCAGGCTCTCCAACACCAATCCTTTCTATCAAAACAGATGCTGAGCGCAAGTCATACGCTACACCTTCACACTCGCAAATCCGCCGTTGGCAGGAACTTTGGCGGCTTGCGGAATTTGGTCACTTGCTCGAAAGAGAAAGCCAGCTTGATCAGAGTGGGCTCGCTCCAGGCGCGGCCGAAGAAGGAGATGCCCACCGGAAGTCCGAAAACGTATCCGGCGGGCACGGTCACATGGGGGTAGCCGGCGATGGCGGCGGGGCCGGAACTTCCGCCCGTGTCGTGGTCACCGTTTACCAGGTCGGTGGGCCAGGCGGGCGCTCCCGTGGGAGCCACCAGCGCGTCCAGCTTGTATTTTTCCATGGTGGCGTCGATTCCCTTCTCGCGCGAGAGCGTGCGGCATTTCTCGAGAGCCTTCTGGTATTCCGGGCTCGAAAGCTGACCTTTTGCCTCAGCCTTAATAAAGGTGTCCTGGCCAAAGTAAGGCATCTCTTCGCGCGCGTGCTTCTTGTTAAAGTCGATAATCTCTTTCAGCGAATGCACCGGAGCTTTCGGCCCGAGCGCGGCAAGATAGGCGTTCAGGCCGGCCTTGAATTCGTAAAGCAACACGGTGAATTCTCCATCGCCCAGGTGCTTGAATGTCTCGATTTTTGCGGGGTCGACGATCACGGCCCCCTGGTCTTTCATGGCGGCGATGGCAGCATCGGCCAGCTTGTCGACAAACTCGTTGTAGCCGAACAATTGCCGCACCACGCCGATGCGTGCTCCCTTGAGTCCGCGCGCGTCCAGAAACTTTGTATAGTCCGTCAATGAATTGCCGCGGCTTGCGAGCGTTGCCTGGTCGCGCGGGTCGACGCCCGTCATGGCGCCCAGCACGGCAGCTGCGTCTGCCACGGTGCGCGCCATGGGGCCGGCGGTGTCCTGAGTGTGCGAAATGGGAACCACTCCATTGCGGCTCACCAGTCCCACCGTCGGCTTGATGCCCACAACGCCGTTATTGGACGACGGGCACACAATCGACCCGTCGGTTTCCGTCCCCAGCGCAACCGGACACAGATTGGCGGAGACGGCCACGCCCGAGCCGGAGCTTGATCCACAGGGATTACGATCGAGCGCATAGGGATTGCGCGCCTGGCCGCCGCGCCCGCTCCAGCCGCTGGTGGAGTGCGAAGAACGGAAGTTGGCCCACTCGCTCAGGTTGGCCTTGCCCAGGATGATGGCTCCGGCCTTGCGAAGCTGCGCCGCCACGAACGAATCGCGCATTGGAATCGAACCCTCAAGGGCATAGGAGCCGGCCGTGGTGGTCATTCGGTCCGCCGTTCCGATGTTGTCCTTCACCAGCACGGGAATGCCGTGCAGCGGCCCGCGCGGACCTTTGGCCTTGCGCTCGCGGTCAAGCTGGCGGGCAATGGCCGGCGCGTCCGGGTTGACCTCAATAACGGAATGCAGCGACGGCCCGCGGCGGTCGAGTTCCTCGATGCGCTGGAGGTACTTTTGCGTGATGGAGTGCGCGGTCAGCTTGCCGGATTTCATCGACTGCTGGAGCGCGGCGATGGTGGTCTCGTCCAGCTCAAAGGGCCTGACGCCCTGCGCCGGCGGGGTCGGCGTTTCCGAAGTGCAGGCGGAAAACGACACCGCCATCGCGGTTGCGCCTCCTGCAACACCGAGCTTTAAGAATTGCCTGCGGTCAAATTGGCTCTCACCGGGCTTGGTTGTCTTTTTCGGGTTCACGGGTGTTGTGTCCTTTGCCTGAAATGATTGCGCCCGCCCATCATACTCCAACTCCCGAATACGTTCAGATGCTTGCTCTTCAAAATGGAATCTGCGATGATCTTGTGTTCAGCTTTGAATCAACCCAAATTTCTGGAGGCCTCATGCCAGTTGATCCTCAAATATCCAGCCGCGTCATTCTGGAAGGGCGTGACCGCGCGGGCGCGCGATCCATGCTGAAAGCCATCGGCTTTACCGACGAAGACCTCGCCAAGCCCATCGTAGGCGTTGCCAACACCTGGATTGAAACCATGCCGTGCAACTATCACCTGCGGCGCCTGGCCGCCAAGGTAAAGGAGGGCATCCGCGCGGCGGGCGGCACTCCGATGGAGTTCAACACCATTGCTATTTCCGACGGCGTCACCATGGGAACCGAGGGCATGAAGGCTTCGCTGGTCAGCCGCGAGGTGATTGCCGATTCCATCGAGCTGGTGGGCCGCGGGCACATGTTTGACGCCATGTTCGCGCTGGTGGGCTGCGACAAGACGATTCCCGCGGGCGCCATGGCGCTGCTGCGGCTGAACGTCCCCAGCGTGCTTCTCTACGGAGGCTCCATTGCGGCGGGCCATTTCCAGAGCCACGACGTCACCATCCAGGACG
>Ga0307373_10000672_pt1 | contig 65874 bp, 65 predicted proteins | sample OX2MG_FD_202534 | JGI IMG/M metagenome (GOLD analysis project Ga0307373, IMG submission 202534) | Soil microbial communities from Risofladan, Vaasa, Finland - OX-2 | ecosystem: Environmental > Terrestrial > Soil > Coastal area > Acid sulfate soil | place: Finland: Risofladan, Vaasa | collected... | reverse complement strand
GCTCCCCCCGGAGAGCCTCCTCGGCCTCCATATGCGGGCGATCGATCAAATTCCGGAGGCCGCATGATGCGACGCCGCCGATCGCGTAAGGGAACTAATTCCTGTACACTACACCAACCGTTGAAGCTAGGTTCTTTTATATAATAGAGCTTACATTTTATTCGCGATAACCTAGGGACGCCTCCCGAGGACCATCGAAGGAGCACGTTATGTCAAAAATCATCGGAATCGATCTAGGGACCAGCAACTCGGCCGCCGCCATGTTGGAAGGCGGACGGCCGGTGATAATCCCGAGCGCCGAGGGCACGACTGTGGGCGGGGGAAAGGCATTTCCATCGTACGTCGCGTTCGCGAAGGACGGTCAGTTGATCGTCGGGGAGCCGGCGCGCCGTCAAGCGATCTCGAACCCTGAGGGGACCGTCACCGCTTTCAAGCGGAAGATGGGGACCGATTACAAGTATCGGCTCCAAGGAAAGGAGTACACGCCGCAACAGCTCTCGGGCTTCCTGCTCCAGAAGATCAAGCGGGACGCCGAGGCGTTCATCGGGGAGAAGGTCGACAAGGCGGTCATCACGGTCCCCGCCTACTTCAACGACAACCAGCGCCAGGCGACGAAGGACGCCGGTGCGATTGCCGGGCTCGAGGTCGTCCGGATCATCAACGAGCCTACCGCCGCGAGCCTTGCGTACGGGCTCGACAAGAGCGGCAAGAGCCAGAAGATCCTGGTCTTCGATCTCGGCGGTGGGACTCTCGATGTCACGATCATGGACTTTGGCGACGGAGTCTTCGAGGTCGTCTCCACGAGCGGCGACACGCAGCTCGGCGGGACCGACATGGACACGGCGATCACCGACTGGATCGCCGTGGAGTTCCGCAAGGAAAGCGGGATTGACATTCGCTCGGACAAGATGGCGGTCCAGCGGGTCCGCGACGCCGCAGAGAAGGCCAAGATCGAGCTCTCTTCGACCTTGGACACTCAGATCAACCTGCCCTTCCTGACCGCCACCAACGAGGGCCCGAAGCACCTCGCGCTGCAACTGACCCGCGCCAAGCTCGAAGAGCTCGTGCGTGACATCATCGCCCGCTGCAAGTCCCCGGTCGAACAGGCCCTCAAGGACGCGAAGCTGAGCAAGGACCAGATCGATCGCATCGTCCTCGTCGGGGGTCCGACCCGGATGCCGGTGGTCCAGCGGTTCCTGGAAACCGAGCTGGGCCGGCCGATCGAGCGGGGAGTCGACCCGATGGAGTGCGTCGCCACGGGCGCCGCAATCCAGGGCGGTGTGCTCGCCGGCGAGGTCAAGGATGTCTTGCTGCTCGACGTGACCCCGCTCTCGTTGGGGGTAGAGACCCTCGGGGGCGTCTTCACCCGACTGATCGAACGGAACACGACGATCCCCTCCCGGAAGGCCCAGGTGTTCAGCACCGCGGCCGACAACCAGTCCACGGTGGAGATCAAGGTCTTTCAGGGCGAGCGGCCGATGAGCGAGGACAACGTCCCGCTCGGACGATTCCTATTGACGGGCATCCCGCCGGCCCCCCGCGGGGTTCCCCAGGTCGAGGTCACCTTCGACATCGACGCGAACGGGCTCGTGAACGTCTCCGCGAAGGATCTCGCGAGCGGCCGCCAGCAAGGGATTACGATCAGTGCCGCGAACAAGCTCAGCAAGGAGGACATCGAGAAGATGGTCCGAGAGGCGGAGCAGTTCGCCAGCAAGGACCGCGAGCGCACGGAGGGCGTCGAGGCACGCAACCGCGCCGAGTCGCTCGCCTACGAGGCCGAACGGCTCCTGGAGGAGCAGAAGGCCAAGATCCCCGAGTCCGCGATCAGCGATCTCCGGGGGAAGATCACCACCGTGCGTGAGGCCTTGAAGTCGGCCGAAACCCCGGTCGCGCGGGTGCGCGAACTGACAGAGGAGCTCGTGCGAGCGCTGCACAAGGTGTCTCAGGAGCTGTACCAGACCGCGCCACCCCCGCCTCCCCCGACCGAGTCCGGCCCGAGCACCGCGCCGCCGGCCGAAGAGCCCCCAGCGAACGGCCCCGTGGACGCGGACTTCAAAGTCGTCGACGACGACAAGGGCGGTAGCGCGGGCTCCACGTAGGCCGAGCGCGACGCCCTATGGCTCGCCCGCGCCGCGCGGGCGCGGCCAGGTCCGTCCGCTCCCGGGTCCCTCGTAGCGAACGTCGGGACGGATCACCCGGTTGTCTGCGGCTTGCTCGAGCGCGTGGGCGACCCAGCCTGCCGTTCGGGCGAGCGCGAAGGTCGGGGTCATGCAATCGCGCGGGATCCCCACCGCCTCGAGCACGACCGCGCTGTAGTACTCCACGTTCGTGTAGATCCGGGCCCCCGGCCGCGCCCGGTGGAGCGCCTCGAGCGCGCAGCGCTCTACCGCCTCGGCGAGATGGACGCGCGCGGGATCGGCGACGTCCCGAGCGAGTTGGTGCAGCAGGACCGCCCGAGGATCCTCGACCTTGTACACGCGGTGGCCGAACCCGTAGAGGAGACGACGGTGCTCGAGTTGCTCTGCGACGTAGGTCTCCGCGCGGTCCGCGGTGCCCACGGCGTCCAGCATCTGGACGACGAGGCTGGGAGCGCCTCCGTGCAACGGGCCCTTGAGCACCGAGAGCGCGGCGGTCGCCGCGCTGATGAGGTCGGTCTGGGTCGATATCCCGATCGTGAGGGCGAACGTCGACGGGTTCATTCCATGGTCCGCGAGGAGATCGAAGTAGCCTGTCAGAGCTCGGACGTGGGCGGGATCCGGATCCGTCCCATGCAGCATGGCGAGGTAGTTCGCCACCTGACCGAGGCCGGGCCGAGAATCGATCGGGTCCTCGCCCCGCGAGCGGCGTAGATATCGAGTGAGCAGCACGGGAAGCCGCGCGATGAGCTCGTACCCCTGCTCGAGCGTCGGGGGGTACCCGTACGTGCCATCTCCCATCATCGACAGGAGGGTCCGCATCGCTTCCAGAGGGGGCTTCCCGGCCGGGAGCGCGTCCGCCGCCTCGGCGAGCGCCGGGGGCAGGGTGCGGGCCGCCGCGAGCGCTTCCGAGATTCGTCGGGAGGGGTCCTCCGAAGGCGGATCTCCGAACAGGAGCAGATGGACGATGGATTCGTACGGCGTTCCGGGCACGAGTTCGCGTACGTTGAAGCCGCGGTAGACGAGCGTCCCCGTTTCGCCTCCGACGTCGCTGATCCGACTCGAGCCGACGACGACCCCGGCGAGCCCCTTCGCCGTCGTGACGCTCTCGGCCATACCGCGCGACGGAGGTACGCCAGGATATCGCTTTGCCGGGGCGCGTTCCGGGAAAGGTTAAGGAAGCTCCCCCACTCCTGTCGACGATGGCGACCGGTCCGGCCCAAGTCCTGGAGCAGGCGCTCCATCAGCGCGTCTCGCTCGTCCTGAAGGACGGGCGCACCATCTCGGGCGAGCTGCTCGGCATGGACGAGCACCTCAATCTCGTCCTGGACCACTCCGAGGAGACGACGGCGGAGCGGACGCGTCGTCTCGGTCGCCTGATCGTTCGTGGCTCTAGTGTGACGAGCCTTTTCGCGCCGGGACGGATGCCGGCGAAAGCACCGTGAGCGCAGGGACCCCCTCGAGTGATCGGGAGCGCTCTCGTCTCCGTTCGAAGGGAGAGGAGCTCGCCGTCCTCAAGCAGCTCGGGCTCGCGGGCGCCGACCGCGCCCCCCTCGAATTGACCTCGCGCGAGGTCGGCGAGAGGATCGGAGCGAGCCAGCAGGCCGCCGACCGCTACCTCGTCGCGTTGGAGAAGCGCGGCTACCTCACCCGGACCCTGGTGGGGCGACGCCCGAAGCTCGCGCTGACGTCCGCAGGGATCGACGCCCTGCGTGCGGAGTACCACATCTACCACCGCATCTTCGATGGCCCGGCCCGGATCTCCTTCCGGGGAACAGTCACCTCCGGTCTCGGGGAGGGCCGCTACTACCTCTCCCAGCCGGGATACGCCCAGCAGTTTCCCTCCCGCCTCGGGTACGGTCCGTTTCCCGGCACGCTCAACGTTCGGATCGAAGCCGGGACCCGTCGCCAGATTGGGCTCGTGCGCCACTGGGCGGGGATCCGGATCGATGGGTTCCAGGCCGGCGACCGGACGTTCGGGGGCGCGACCTGCTACGTGGCGCGGCTCAACGACCACCCCTGTCATCTCATCCGGCCGGATCGGACCCACTACGAGGATGTCGTCGAATTCGTCGCCCCCGAATCGCTCCGGGAGACGTTGCATCTGACGGATGCGATGGACGTCGGCGTCGAGGTCGAGGAGTCGTGAGCGCGCGATCGATCGCCCGCTCGGTCGCCGACGAGCGACGCCCGGCGCCGGCCGAGCCCGACGCTGCCCGCCGGTTCGTCAACCAATGGGTGGAGGCCGAGGCCCTCGGCCGTGAGGAGGTCCGCGCGTTCGTGCTGATCCTGAAGACGCGCGGCTGCTACTGGGCCGACGTCAAGGGCTGCTCGATGTGCGGCTACGCAAAGGATACGCTCGGCCGCTCGGCCACGCCCGACGAGCTCGCGCACCAGCTCCAAGCTGCGATCGACCGATACCGAGGCGAGCCGTACGTCAAGGTGTACACCTCGGGAAGCTTCCTCGATGACCGCGAGGTCGACCCCGAGAGCCGACGGAGCATCCTGGGCGCGTTCGCCGGCAGAGCCCGTCGCTTCCTGTTCGAGACGCTCCCGGAGTTCACGACCCCGGAGGTCCTCGCCCCTCTCTCCGAGGTCTTCCCCGGGGAGATCGAGGTGGCCCTCGGCCTGGAGAGCGCCAACGCGGACGTGCTCTCCCGGCTCATCAACAAGGGCTCGTCGCCCGAGGAGTACTTCGCCGCGGGGGACCGGGTGCGAGCCGCGGGGATGCAGGCGAAGGCGTACCTGCTCCTCAAGCCCCCGTACCTCGGAGAGGACGAGGCCATCGCCGACGTGGTCGCATCGGTCGCGGCCGCCCAGGCCCACTTCGATGCCCTGTCCATCAATCCGGTCCACATCCAGAACGGCACCGTGGTCGAGTGGCTCTACCATCGCCGGCGCTACCGGCCGCCGTGGCTGTGGAGCGTGGTCGAGTCGATGATCGAGGGGGCGGCTCGGCGCGGTTCGTCTCGTCTCGTCTCCTTCCCGACGGCGGGCGGTCTCGCGCGCGGGCCGCACAACTGCGGTCGATGCGATCGACGGGTCCTCGCCGCGATCCAACGCGCCTCGCTCACCCAGGAGTTCGAGCCTTTGCGAGAGCTCGAGTGCGGCTGCCGGGCGAACTGGGAGACCGTGCGCTCCCTCGAGCCGGTAGGGGTCGAGGCGTGAGCGCCTGTGTGCCGGATTTGCCGCCGCATGCCGAGGCGACGATCCATGCCTTTCTGCGATCCTACGTGCGGAGCGAGGGGATCGAAGGGGCCGTCGTGGGCCTCTCGGGGGGCATCGATAGCGCCCTCGTGGCCCGCCTCGCTTCCGACGCGCTCGGCAAGGACCGCGTGCTCGGAGTCCTCATGCCGGACGCGGCGTTCCCGGAGGCCCTGAGAAAGGAAACCGAGCAGTACGCGGATGCGCTCGGGATCGAACGACAGACCGTCGTGATCACGTCCATCGAGAACGCCTTCCGCGCGGCGTTGCCCGACATCCCAGATCGGGTCACCTGGGGCAACACGAAGGCCCGGATCCGGATGACGACGCTCTACGCCCTCTCTCGCGAGCGGCATCGGCTGGTGCTCGGCACCGGGAACCGGTCGGAGATCCTCCTCGGATACTTCACGAAGCATGGGGATGGCGGCGTTGACCTGCTTCCGATCGGGGAGCTGTACAAGACGCAGATCCGGGCCCTCGCAGCCCAGCTCGAGCTTCCCGGCCCGGTCCGGGCGCGAGCCCCCAGCGCGGGCCTTTGGCCGGATCAGACGGACGAGGCCGAGCTCGGTCTCGGGTATGCCGAGATCGACCGGATCCTCGTAGCGCTGCAGCAGGGGGAGGGTGTCGGGGAGATTGCGCGCGAGACCGCGCTACCGCTGGAGACCGTGCGCGGCATCGCCGATCGAGTGGAGCGGAACCTCCACAAGCGAGTCCCCGCTCCGATGGCCAAAATGGGAACGGATGCGAGCGCGACGGGCGGGCACGCCGAACCTTCGCACGGGGCACGGCGCTCCCGACCATAGCCTTAAGCTCAACTGCGGTTGGACCGGCCGAATCGTCCGGAGGACTTTTCGGCTTCCCATGGACCGCCCCACCTACCGTCGCCTGTATGACGCCCTGGCGACGCTCGACGACGTGCACCGCATCTCCCACGACGAACATCGAGACGAGGAGCTCCTCTTCGTCATCCATACCCACCGGGTCACGCGGGACGCGACCCGCCGTTTCTATCCGGTCCAGCACCAGCTCCCCCGAGTGCTCTCCGAGTGGAAGCGCGGCCGCAGCATGCTCGATATCTCGCACGAGTGGCGGTTCCCGCCCGTACTGGCCGGCCAGATCATCATGAAGGGTCTCGGGGTCCCGCGCAAGCAGGTATGGGGATCGTTCCTGCACCCCGAATCGGCTCCCGACGCGCGCCTGCGGCACGAGGTCGAGGAGCTCCTCTCGGCCGACATGATCTACTCGCCGCGCGGGATGGAACTCCAGCGGGAGCGAGGGATCAAGGGCGAGGATCGCCTGTACCGGTGGCTCGAGAAGCACGGGATCGGGTATCGGACGGAGAAGGACCTTCGCGGCAAGTTCCAAAAGACCCCGGACGCGCTCCTCGACGACCCGATCGTCTTCCTCGGCCAAAAGATCACCTGGATCGAATCGAAAGCGAACTTCGGCGACGACGTGGAGCTACGCAAAAACCTCAAGCGCCAGCTCGGACCGTACACCGAGATATTCGGAGAGGGCGCGGTCGTATACTGGTACGGGTACATCGAGGAGGGCGAGTCTCCCCCCGGGATCCTCCTGTGGGACGCCGATCAGTTGGAGGGGCTCACGCCGGTCGTGCAGCCTCGTCCCGCGGGATCTCCCGTTGGCCCCCCGTCGCGAGGTCACGCTCCACGACCGCACCACGAGATGCCTCCTGCGGCCCGAGGATCAGAGCGCGGCGGGCACGCTGGCGCGCCGCCTCCTTGAGCTGCCGGGACATCGAGCGGCCCAATAGATCGGTATCCGCCGAGACCCCCGCGAGCCGGAGCTCCCGGACGAGGCGGATCGCATCCGGCAGGAACTCCGTCGATACCGTGACCACGTACGTGTCGAGGGCGGGTTCGCCTTCCGGCCAGCGGCCGTGCTCCTTCAACAGGAGCTCGAGCGTCTGGTCCCCGATCGCGAGCCCGCAGGCCGGAGTGGCCGGCCCGCCGAACAGCTCGATCAGTCGGTCGTACCGGCCCCCGCCGAACAGGGCCCGCAGGCTCGCATCCTTCGCGTATGCCTCGAAGACCGTGCTCGTGTAGTACGCGAGGCCCCGGACCACGGTCGGATCGAAGACGACGCGGTCCGCGATCCCAGCGGGCTCGCACAGTCGCATGAGCGCCCGGATCCGCGCGACGCCGGCCCGGGCCCCCTCCTCGAGTCCGAGGGCCTCGATCCGGTCGAAGAACGCGGGCAGGTCCGCCGGCAGAACGCCGGCTCCGACCGAGCCGAACAGGGCGGCGAGCTCGCCGGTGCGGCCGGCGGGGATCCCGGCGGATTCGAGGCCCGCGAGGAACTCCTTCGCCGACGACTTCCGATAGCGATCGACGGTGCGGAAGTACGCCGCCACGTCCGAGGCTCCGAAGTGACGGCCGAGCCCCTCCGCGAGGGGTCGATCGTTGATCCGGAACGCGTAGAGCCCGGCCGCGCCCGCTTCATCGAGAGCGAGCGCGGCCGAGGCGAGCGTCTCGACCTCGGCCTCGACGCCCGCCACGCCGAGGATGTCGAAATTGAGCTGGGAGAACTCCCGGGTCCTCCCGGCCTGGGGCTCTTCGTAGCGCCAGAGCTTCTGGACCGTGAACCACTTGACGGGCAGGGGTTCGGACTTCGCCCGCTCCGCGTAGATCCGGGCGAGCGACGGGGTCGTCTCCGGAGCGAGCGCGACGTCGCGGCCGCCCTTGTCCTGGAACGCCCAGACCTCCCGGGTGATCTCCTCGCCGCTCTTGACCTTGTACAGATCGAGCGGCTCGACGCTCGGGGTCTCGAGCTCGGAGAAGCCGCACCGGCGGGCGCTCGCCCGCATCCGTCGCATCAGTTCCGATCGGGCGCCGGCCTCGGGAGGGACGTAGTCCCGGAACCCTCGAAGCGGAGCGAACGGCATGCTCCGCGGAGCGGCCGCTGCGTACTTATGTATTGGGAAGCGGGGGTGGGGTCTCGGGGCCGAGCGGGGCGAGGTGCCGGCGCGCGGACGGCGTTGGATGGTAGACTCCGGCCGGGAACTCGGGCCGGACCACGACGCGTCGCGCGGCTTCGGGAGGCCAGCGGGCGTGGCAGCCCGGACATCGATAGCCGCGGGCCGTACCGAGCGAGCGAGCGCGGCGCTCGCACTCCGGGCAGCGCGGCGCTTGGGATCTCCCCGCAACTTCGCGACGCGTGACGATCTCGATGCCCTCGACACGGAACGTCGCGTCGCCCGCGCGCCCACCCCAGACCTTTACGCGATCGCCGGGCCGAAGCGAACGGCCCACCGCCGGTAGGGTCTTCGTCGGTTCGAACGCCATGCAGACGAGTTCGGCCCCGTCCGCGTCCACGATCGGAAAGCGAACGTGGCCACCTCGCAGCGTGGTCGGAACGCCCCCCACGAGCCCTTCCACGCGTCCGCTCTCGTACGGGCCGAGGGAGGCCGCGGGACGCCGCAGGAGGTGATCGCCCGTCCCTTGATTGGTGCAGAAGAGCATCCAGCGTTCCACCGGCTCGGAGCGGACCGTCGCGAGGGCACGCAGCGGCGCTCCCCGCCGACGCGAACGCAGCCCGAAGAGGATCGGGCAGGGCGTGTGCGGGGCGATGAGGAGTCGTCGGGTCGCCGGATCGGTGCACAGGAATAGGTCCGGGTACCGGCGCTGAGCCTCCTGAACCGATCCGACGTCGATCTCGCGTCGGAGCGAGCCGTGCGCGGGGTCGCGGTAGGCGAGAAGCTCCCAGGTCGGGTGCGCTTCGGGCCAGGCGGCGCTCGCCGCGGCTCCGACCACGCCGAGATCGTCGCCGTGGATCCGCACCGTGGCGCCCAGATCGCTCAGCGTCGCTCGGACTTCGTCCGCCCGGACGACACTGCGGACCGCGTTCCAGTACAGCGACGACGGCAATCGTCGCGTCGAGGCGACCAACGCCGGATCCGTGCCGGCCTCGCCGACCCGCGAGGCGTCGAGCACGGCCTTCCACGCCGCGTCGATCAGATCGGTCGCGAGCGTCGGCGAGAGCCGGGCCCCCCGGTCGTAGGCCCACACCGCGCGTCCATCGATCGACCCGCAGCGCCGGCGACGTCCTCGCCCAATGCCGAAGCGGGCGCTGAGCGCGGCGTTGCCGCGCGTCTTGAAGGGGATGTTGGGATTGAGGCGGACCAGACGCGGGTCGCCGATCGGGTCCACGCCGAGGTCCCGGGCGACGCGGACGACCTCGGTCAGAGCGTGCGTCGTGCACCCTCCTCGGGGGCTATCCGTGTCGTCGATGCCGATCCACATCGCGCGGGCGGAGACCCCGCGAGCCCAAAGAAGATGCGGCCTCTACGCGACGCTGCGCAGGAGCTTCGCGTACGCCGCCATGTTCGGCTCGATCTCGATCTCGGTCCGGGCCGGTCCGAGGGCTCCCGCTGGGAGCACCCGCGTCTCGAGGGCGGGGTCGAGCGGGGCGCCCGCCTGGGGGCGGTGCATCACGCCGATCGGGATCTTCCCGGAATCCATCGTCTCCATGCAGAGCCGGAACATCGCCTTGCGGTCCGACGGATCGTAGCCGGGCAGTTTGCTCACGTCCACGACCTGCTCGCGCCAGAGCTTGTACGTATCGTTGTACGTCACGCACGGGGAGAGATCCTCGATGAACGCGAACCCCCGGTGCGCCCGGTTGAACTCGAGCGCCTCCTTCAGGACCGCCGTTAGGGTCTTCGGGTCGCCGGAGAACGTGCGGGCGATGAAGTTCGGCGCCGGGATCGACAGCGCGGTGAGGATCGCGTCGAACGGCTTTTCGATGTTCCCTTCGAAGCCGATCTGGCTCGTGGGGGAGGGTTGGCCCTTCGTCAGGCCGTACGTCTCATTGTTCATCACGATGTACAGGATCGAGACATTCTTCTTGAACGCATGCATGAAGTGCCCCATCCCGATCGCATAACCGTCCCCGTCGCCGCCGGCCGCGAACACCGTCAGGTTCGGGTTCGCCAGCTTCACCCCGATCGCCTGGGCGAGAAGACGCCCGTGGAGCGCGTGCAGGCCGTTGATTTCGAGGAAGTTGTGGATCGAGCCCGAGCAGCCGATCCCTCCGACCAGCACGAGCTCGTGCGTCGGGATCTTCAGCTCGGCCGCGGCCTTCTTGACACACGCGAGGAGCGCGAAGTCCCCGCACCCGGGGCACCAGATCGGTTGGGTGGGTTTCGCGGATTGCACCATCTTACACACCCTCCGTGATCGGGCGGACGATGTCGGGGGAGCGGAACGAGAGGCCGTCGTAGCGCAGGATCGATCGGAGTTTGGCGTGGTGCCAGGGAACCGTCTCGCGGATGAGTCGCGCGAACTGTCCGGTGTAGTTGCTCTCCACGACGTACGCCACGTCGACGCCATGGAGGAACGGATCGAGCTCGTGCCCGGGAACCGGCCAGAGCGTCCGCGGCTGGTAGAACCGGGTGTGGATTCCCCGGGTCTTGAGGCGCTCCTGGGCTTCGAGGATAGGGCCAATCGTGCTCCCGTATCCGATGATGCCGATCTTGGCGTGGGGTTCGCCGAAGTACTTTCCGGCCGGAAGATCCGGGACCGCCGCCACCATCTTTCCCATCCGCTTGGCCATCATCTTCAAGCGGTTTTCCGGATTGACCGAGACGTGCCCCCACTCGTCGTGCTCGTTGCCCGTGACCTGGCTCCATACTCCCGGAGTTCCGGGTGGCGCGATCGGACTTCCGCTGTCGGCCGTGAATGCGTAGCCCTTGTACTCGGTCATCTTCTCGAGGTCGGCCCCCGAGAGGCGCTTCCCTCGGACCATGTGGATCCCCTCGAGATCGTACGGCGGGCTCGTCGTCGTGTTCTGACTGAGCGCCTGATCGAGGAGGAGGATGACGGGGGCCCGCCACTTGTCGGCGATGTTGAGTGCGTCGACGGTGAGCTGGAAGCATTCGAGGGGAGTCCCGGGGGCGAGGATGAACCGGGGGAACTCCCCGTGCCCGAGGTTCGCGAGGTGGGCGAGGTCCGATTGCTCGTGCCGCGTCGGCTGCCCCGTAGACGGGCCAACTCGGGCGCAGTCGGCGATGACGATGGGGATCTCCGCCGCACCCGCGTGGCCGATCCCCTCGGTCATGAGGGAGAGACCGGGACCACTCGTGGAGGTCATCACCCGTGCGCCGGCGTACGCGGCGCCGATGATCATGTTGATCGCGGCGAGTTCGTCCTCGGCTTGGCGCACGACACCCTGAAACGCCGGTAGGTAGCGCTGGAGGTACTCCATTACCTCGGTGGCCGGTGTAATAGGATAGCCGGCAAAGAACCGTCCGCCCCCGACCACGAAACCGAGCGCGACCGCCTGGTTTCCGATCGTGAGGATCTGGTCGTGCGCGTCACCGGCCTCGACGTGCCAGCGGTCGGCGAGGCCGGGGACGGAGAGTGCGGCCTGCCGCCCGATATCGAGCGCCTTGAGGTTCTTGGCCAGCGCCTCCTCCCCTCGACGCGTGAACCGTTCCTCGATGACCTGGCGGGTCATGACCGGATCGAACCCCAGCAGCACACTGAGGGCGCCGTAGGCGGCGGTGTTCTTGTAGATCGGTTGGCCGACCTGGCCCCCGACGAGGGTCGCGAAAGGGAATCCATAGGCCTTTGGAACGTCCGCGGCCGACCCGGTGGAGTCGTACAGCACGATCCCCTCCGGACCGAGCTCGGACCGTCCGATCTCGATGGCCTGTTCGTCGAACGCCATCAGGATGTCGACATCGGGCTTGATTGACAGGATGGGTTGGCAGGAGGCGCGGATTGACGCGTCCGCGTGGCCCCCGCGGATGCGCGAGAGGACGTTGCGCGACGTGTAGACGTACAGGCCGAGCTTGCGGAAGTACCGTCCCAAGAGGTCGGAGACGGTGAGGGTCCCGTCGCCTCCCTGGCCCCCGATCATGACGCAGATATCGGCGAGCCGCTTCGGAGGGGTGCCGGGGGAGGGGATCGGTTCGGTGGAGATCGCTTCGGTGCGGCTCGCAGGGGTTGTCATTGTACGGAACCCGGCGGCGGACCGCCCCGGTTCTGAGAGAATCGAGGCCCCCCTCGTATTTAACGGATAACCCGGCCGAGGGGAAGTTCCGGCGTTTTTCGGTCGCCGTCCGGCGTAAGATTCGCAACAAAGGTTATCTGAAAACTCCCGGTCGTAGAGGTCGTGGCCGACGAGCGGTTGGTCGAGGATTACCACTCCTTCACGGCGACCCGACGGCGGTTCGCCGATCCGATCGTCTTCTGGGACGAGACTTTGCGCGACGGCGAGCAGACACCTGGAGTGCATTTCAGCCCGGAAGAGAAGCTGCGGATCGCCGAGGTCTTGGCCGACATCGGCGTTCCCCTCATCGACGCCGGCATCCCCGTCGTCTCGACCGAGGAGACCCGCGCGGTCCACCTCCTCGCCCATGCCGGGCTCAAATCGAAGGTACTCGCCTCGGCGCGGACGGTTCCCGCCGACGTCGAAGCGGTCATCCAGAGCGGCGCGAGCCACATCGCGATCTTCGTCGCCGCGAGCCAAGTCCACCTTCGCTACAAGCTGAAGATGACCCAGGAGGAGGTGCGCGAGGTCTCGATCGCGAGTGTTCGGCGGGCGAAGAGCGCCGGCCTCCACGTCGCATTCGTGACCGAGGACACGGTCCGGGCGCCATTCGATTTCGTGGAACGTCTATATCGGGACGTTCAGGAGGCCGGCGCGGACCGGCTCGTGATCTCCGACACGGTCGGCATCATGACACCGCTCACGTTCCGGTGGTACCTGGAGGAGTTCCAGCGTCGCGTGCACCCGAAGGACCTCTCGGTCCACTGCCACAACGACTTCGGCTTCGCGACGGCGAACACGCTCACCGCGCTCGAGGTCGGAGTCACCGCTCCCCATACATGCGTCAACGGATTGGGAGAGCGAGCCGGGAACGCCGCCTTCGAGGAGGTCGCGCTCGCGCTCGAGCGCCTCTACGGAGTACGCACCGGGCTGCGGACCGAGCGGATGTACGAGCTTTCCCAACTGGTGGAGGAACTCTCGGGCGTCGTCGTCCAGCCGAACAAGGCGATCGTGGGGTACAACTCCTTCTCGCACGAAGCCGGTATCCATACGCATGGGATTCTCGCGCACACGCTCACGTACGAGCCAATGCAGCCGGAGGTCGTGGGGCGGCACCGGCGGATGATCTTGGGCAAGCACAGCGGCAAGGCCGCGGTCGTCGAGAAGCTCAAAGAACGGGGCATCGTCGCCCCGGAGCCGCTGCTCGCCGAGCTCCTCCAACGCCTCAAGGCCCAAGGCGAGGCGCGTTCGAAGGAAGAACTCCGAGCGTTCCTCGAGGAGTATCGCCACCTCTTTGAACAACCAGGGATCTCCGACGTGGAGTTCTGGAAGATGGTCGAGGCGGTAGGGCTCAAGGAGGTCCGCGCATGAATAGCGGCAACGGCGGGATGACCCTCGCCGAGAAGATCCTGGCACGCGCTTCGGGCCTCGATCACGTCGCTTCCGGCCAGATCATCGAGGGGAGCGTCGATCTCGCGATGATGCACGAACAGGGCGCGCAGACCGTCGCTCCGTTCCATCAGATGGGCGCCGAGAAGGTCTGGGATCGAGACCGTGTCGTGATCGCGATCGACCACTGGGTTCCCGCGTCGACCGAGGGAGCCGCGGTGCTCCACCGGATCCTGCGCAAGTTCGCGACGGAGGTCGACCTCCCCCACTTCTACGATGTCGGGAACCACGGCATATGTCACCAGATCCTCGCCGAGCACGGGTGGGTCGTGCCGGGGGACCTCGCGGTGGGTACCGACTCCCACACGAACATGCTCGGCGCCATGGGCGCCGTGGCGGCCGGTATCGGGCCCACCGAGATGGCGGCGGTTCTTGCGCTCGGCCGCCTATGGCTGAAGGTACCATCGACGCTGCGCATACGCGTGAAGGGGCACCTCGGGCCCGGGGTCGTCGCGAAGGACCTCGTCCTGCGCGCGCTCGGCGAAGTGAAGACGACCGGTGCGACGTACAAGTCGGTCGAGTGGACCGGGCCGACGATCGAGCGGCTCTCCATGCCCGAGCGATTCACGATCTGCAACATGACAACCGAGATGGGAGCGAAGTGCGGACTCGTCGCTCCCGACGAGAAGACGTTCGAGTACCTGCGCACGATCGCCAAGCATCCGATGCATCCGGTCTACGCGGACGCCGACGCGACGTACGAGCGCACGATCGACATCGACGTGGACGGGATGCCGCCGATGGTCGCGTGCCCGTACTCTCCCGACAATGTCCGCCCGCTCACCGATGTCGTGAACGAGCACATCCACGTCGATCAGGCGTTCTTGGGATCCTGCACGAACGCCCGCATCGAGGATATCCGGGAAGGCGCGGCGATCCTGAGGGGCCACAAGGTCCACCCGGGCACTCGGTTCATCGTCTCGCCGGCGTCGACGTCGATCTACGAACAATGCCTCCAGGAGGGCCTCATCGAGCTCTACACGGAGGCCGGCGCGGTCTTCACGAACTCGAGCTGCTCGGCATGCTTTGGGGGCAACATGGGCATCATCGCCCCGGACGAAGTGTGCGCGTCCTCCTCCAACCGGAACTTCCCCGGTCGGATGGGACCGAAGGAGGGCCGGATTTACCTCATGAGCCCGGCCGCGACCGTCGCCGCGGCCATCCGAGGCGAGATCGCCGACCCGCGGGAGTTCGCCTAGGTGGGGATAGACACGATGAAGGACCTCATCGAGGGGCGGGTCTGGACGCTCGGGCGCGACATGGACACCGACCAGATCATCTCGGGAAAGTATCTCACGATCATCGATCCGCAAGAACTGAAGAAGCACGTGCTCGAGATCGGCCTTCCCGAGTTCGCCGCCGGCGCTCGACCCGGGGACATCCTCATTGCGGACGAGAACTTCGGCTCCGGCTCGAGCCGGGAGCATGCGCCGGCCGCGCTCAAGGCCGCGGGAATCGGAGCGATCGTCGCCGACTCGTTCGCCCGCATCTTCTATCGCAACTCGATCAATCTCGGCATCCCGACGATTGAGGCCCGGGGCGTCCGCGCGTTGTTCGAGATGGGCGATACCGCTCGGATCGAGATGCGAGCGGGCCGGATCACGAACCTGCGGACGAATCGCTCGATCACCTTCCCTCCCATCCCTCACCACCTCCTCGACCTCCTCGAGGCCGGCGGTCTCGTCGAGAAGGTGAAGGTCGAGCTCGCGCAGCGCAAGGCCGCCGCCGGGACCCCCCGGGCATGAGGACGAGCGGCTACGACATCGTCGTGCTTCCCGGGGACGGCACGGGCCCGGAGGTCATCGCCCAGGGGAGACGTGTCCTGGACGCGCTGGCGGAGACCGGCGCGCCGAAGTGGACGATCACCGAGCACCCCGGAGGGGCCCAGTACTACCAGCGTACCGGACGGGAGTGGGAGCCCGAGGCCGAGGCGGCGGCCCACGCCGCGGACGCGATCCTCCTCGGCGCAGTCGGCTGGCCAGGAATCTCTCTCCCGAATGGTGACATCGCCGGCGCGGCGCTCGTACTGGGCCTGCGCTCTCGGCTCGATCTGTACGCGAACGTCCGGCCCTGCCGACTCTATCCGGGGGTCACCCACCGGATCAGCGGCGAGTACCGCACGATCTGGTCCCCGGCGAAGGTCGACATGGTGATCCTGCGAGAGAACACGGAGGACCTCTACGCGCCCTTCCACGGCCGGCTCGCACGAGCCGGCGAGACCGAACTGACGATCGACTCCCGGGTGATCACCCGTAAGGGCTCCGAGCGGATCCTTCGACGGGCCTTCGAGACCGCCCAGCGCCGCGACCGGGGCGCTCCGGAGGACGGGGTTCGACGCGTCACCTGCGTGGACAAGTCGAACGTGATGGAGGGTTGCCGCTTCTTCCGCGAGACCTACGACCGTGTCGCGTCGGACTTCCCCACGATCGGTCGGGACTACGCGTACGTCGATGCCTTCACCCAGTGGCTCGTGCGGAACCCCGAGCACTACGACGTGGTCGTCGCCACGAACATGATGGGGGACATCATCACGGACCTCGCCTCGGTGTTGCAGGGGGGCATGGGGTTCGCCGCCGGGGGAAACATCGGTGACGACCATGCGATGTTCGAGCCGGTCCACGGAAGCGCGCCGAAGTACGCGGGGAAGAACCAGGTCAACCCGTTCGCGACGTTCTTCGCGGTGGAGATGATGTTGCGGTGGCTCGCCGACCGGAACAGCGACCGCCTCCTCACCGCCCAGGCCGATCGGCTCGAGCGAGCGATCGCCGGCGTCCTGGAGCGCGGGAGCGCGCGCACGTACGATCAAGGCGGCACGGCTACCACCTCCGATGCCGGGGACCGCGTGGTCGAGGCGCTGCGGGGAGAGCGACGATGAGCCGGCGCGTGGCGATCGTGGGAGGTGCGACCACACCCTTCGGGGTGCGCCCTACCACGTGGTCGGAACTCGCCCAGGAGGTGGGGGCCGCGCTCTTCCGCGCGGTGCCTCCGTTGCGGGCAGAGGACGTCGATTCGCTGTTCGTGGGCTCCGCAGAGCCCGAGCGTTTCGCGTTCCAGTCGCATGTGGCGCCGCTCGCCGCCGAACAGATGGGCCTTCGGCCGTATCGCATCCTGCAGCGCACCGAGCTCGCGTGCGCTTCCGGTCAGTCCGCGATCCGTTCGGCCTACGCCGCGATCGCGGCCGGGCTTTCCGACGTGGCCGTCGCGGTCGGCGTGGAGAAGATGAACCTGCCGTCAATGGCCGAGGCGAACAGTTCGATGGGATGCGTGATGGACCGGGCGTGGGACGGGCCGCACGGAGCGACCGCGCCGCCGTTCTTCGCGATGGTGGCCCAGCGCCATATGCTCGAGCACGGGACGACGGCGGAAGCGTTGGCGCGGGTCTCCGAGAAGAACCACCGGTTCGCGAATACGAACCCGACCGCGCAGTTCTACGCCAAGACGTTCTCTTCCGAGAAGCTGCTCGGCCTTCCGGTGGTCGCGCCCCCGCTGCGGCTGGGAGACTGTTCTTCGATGACCGATGGTGCGTCGGCCGTGGTCGTGGCCGGGGAAGAGTTCGTTCGCCGCTTCACCGATCGTCCGGCCTGGATTCGGGGGACCGGTCAGTACTCCGACTTCCACAACCTGGCCCACGCGGGGTCGCTGACGCAGTGGCCCGGTTTGACGCGAGCCGCCGGCGAGGCGCTCGGCCGGGCCAAGCTCACCATCCAGGACATCGACTTTGCCGAGATCCACGATTGCTTCACGATCTCGGAGATCGTCGAGTACGAGGCGCTCGGTCTGTGCCCGCCGGGCGAGGGAGGCCCGTACGCGCTTGAAGGGCGGAGCGATCTCGGTGGCGATATCGTCATCAACCCGCGGGGCGGGCTTCTCGGATGCGGCCACCCGCTCGGGGCGACGGGGATCGCACAAGCTGTCGAGGTCTTCCAACAGTTCGCGGGAGCCGTCCCGGCGGCGCGTCAGGTCCCCGATCCTCGCTTCGCGCTCGTTCACAATCTCTCGGGGAGCGCCAACGTGCACTCCGTGATGGTCTACGAAGGAGGTGGCGGGCCGTGAGCGAATCCGCGCCCCCCGGCCGTAAGCGCCCCCGGGTGACCGTCGCTCCCGCACCGCCCACGTCGGTCCCCTTAGAGCCGCCGCGTCCGAAGGTGGTGGTGGCGCCTTCGCCTCCCTTCCTTCTGGACTTCTTCCCACTCCAAGGCGCCGGGCAGACTCGGCTATCGCGGTTCTACGACCGGCTCAAGGAGGGCCGTGTCTCGACCACGCGCTGCCCCCGGGACGGCGAGGTCCACTGGCCACCGCGCGTCGCCTGTCCCATCTGTCACGGTGAAGAGCTCGAGTGGATCGATCTGCCCGAACACGGGCGGATCTATGCGTTCAGCGCGGTGCTGGGCGGGGCGCCCCTCGGGATGGAGGCCGACGTGCCTTTCGCCGTCGGCCTGGTCGATCTTGCCGGCTCTCCCCTGCGCCTCTTCGGCCGGATCGAGGGCCGGCCGTGGACGGCCCTGAAGATCGGCGACGAGGTCCGCATCGAGGCCTACCCGCTGGCCGACGGGAGATCGTTCTACCGGTTCCGAGCGCTCGGGTAGCCCCCGGGGCGCTGCGACGGCGACGAGCGCGCCGATATTGACGAGGCCGAGGCTATTTATAGCGGCCCTTGGTCTCGCGCGCCGCCGGCTCGGAGAGCCGGAGGCCGATGGAATCGGAGAAATCAGGCTGGTGGCATAAGCACGGCTGGACGGCTGCCATCCTCCTCACGGCGTTCGGCATCGCGTTCGCCGTCCGTACCATCTGGGCGGGGCCCGTCGTAGAACTGTGGGGGCCGCTGTACACCTACGCGGGCGGTTCCGATTCGTACTACCATTCGCGCGTGATGAGCTACATCATTGCGAATCACACGAATCTGATCCACGATCCGCTGCTGCGCTACCCGATCGGTGCGATCAACCCGCGAGAGCCGCTGTTCGACTGGATGAACGCCATCCTCGGCATCGTCTTCGCCCCGTTCTTCGGCGGGAATGCCAACGTCGCCGGGGCGTGGTTCCTGGACCTTCAGGCCCCCCTCTGGGCCGCGCTCAGCGTCTTCCCGACCTACCTCATCGGCCGAGAGGTCGGCGGCCGCCGGGTCGGTCTCATCGCCGCCATCATCTCCCCGTTCCTCGTCGCCAGCATCAACGAATCGATCTACGGCTACGCCAACTATCTCTCGTTCTACACGTTCATCATTTTGGTCGCGCTCTACGCGTACATGCGGGCCGTGAAGGCGGTCGGCTCGCGTCGGTGGGTGGTCAGCTACCGGTCCGCCGGGTCGTTCCGGGCCGGGCTTAGGAACTTCCTACGCTACGAACGCAGCGCCGTCAAATGGGCGGTGTTCGCAGGAGTCTGCTTCGGAGCGCTGGCGCTCGCCTGGCAGGGGTACACCTACCTCGTGGCGATCATCGCCGTGTTCATCTTGATCACGATGATCATCGAGCGGATCCGGCGCGTCGATTCCTTCGGGGTCTACGTCGTCACCTGGATCGTCGGGCTCGTGGGCTTCCCGCTCGCGGTGCCCTACTACCTCGTGCAGGGAGAGTTCACGAACTGGTTCGACCTGCCGCTCCTCTTGTTCTTCGGCACCCTTCTCCTCCTGCTCCCCTTCCTGCTGATGCGGGACTACCCCTGGGTGATCTCCCTCCCGATCCTCGTGGCCATCGTGGGGTTCGCCACCCTCGCGTTGTCGATCGTGAGCCCGGTCTACTTCACGAACCTGGTCACGGGACAGGGCTACTTCACCAAGACACTCATTTACTCGACCGTCGCCGAGGCCCAGTCGCCCTCGATCGACCAATTAATCGTCAGTTACGGAGTGATCACGTTCTTCCTCGCCTTCGTGGGCGTGGCCCTCGTCGCTTGGGATTTGGTCCGCAACAAGTTCCAGCGCTGGCTGACGCTGTTCCTCGTCTTCGGGATCCTCTCGCTCTACCTGCCCTTCTCGGCGTCGAAGTTCCTGCTGCTGGGGGCCCCGGCGTTCGCGCTCCTGCCCGCGTTCGCGATCAAGCGGCTCTGGGATGTGGGCCGTTACTCGGAGATGCGCGAGAGCATGAGCTCCCTCGCCGAGGAGCGTCGCAGTCGCTGGAGGGCGTTCCGACGCTCGATCAAGCCGCGTCACGTGCTCGTGATCATCGTCGTGGTCGGGCTCCTCGTCCCCAACGTCTGGTACGCGATGGATGCGGGGATCCCGAGCAACGAGAAATCCCAGTACTCGGCCCAGATCTACCACTCGCTACCGTCCTGGCTCCAGGCGAGCGGTGCGGGCGCGAGCGGCTACTACCTCGGAGCAGCCGGCTCCTCCATCGACACGCCGAACCTGTACGATTCCGCCGCGTACAACTGGCTCGCCATGCAGGACTCGAACGTACCGGCTCCGCAACGTCCGGCGTTCATCAGTTGGTGGGATTACGGATTCCAGGCGATCGATCAAGGTCAGCACCCGGCCGTCGCCGACAACTTCCAGAACGGGATCGACCCGAGCGGCCAGTTCCTCCTGAGCCAGAACGAGTCGATCGCAATTGGCGTGTTGGTCGCCACGCTGCTCGTCGGGGCCCAGGGCCAACCGGGCGCGACCCTGTCCGCACCGATCAACCAGATCCTCGCGGCCGACGGGGTCAGCCCGACGATCATCAAGGGGTTCTTGGTCAACCTGACGACCGACTACTATCAGGTCATCAATAACCCGCAGATCTTCCTGGCGGTCAATCCGAACACGCTCACGAGCCTGAATGCGATGTACATGGTGATCTCGTACTACATCGCGCAGGTCCTTCCCCTCAACGGGGTCGCGAAGCTCTACAACGACCTCCAGTCCTACACGGGCTGGTCGATTCGCTACTCGATGAGCGACAGCCGCCTCTTCCCATTCAGCGGCCAGAACACGGGGATCTTCTACGCTCCGGCGGACCTGACCGGGCGCGTCATCGACTCCGGTGGCAACCCCAAGACGTACTTCAACGTCACGATCCTCGGGTCCGATGGGAGGTACTACGACGCCGGCACCTTGCCGGCGTCTGTTAGCGCGGTTCAGTACTACATCAACTATTTCACGCCGTTCTACCGGTCGATGATCTATCACATCTACATCGGGTACAACGGAACCGATATCGGACTCGCGAACGGGATCCCGGGGCTCCAGGGCGCTGCCGCGAGCTCTCCGATCGAGCCCGGCTGGATGCTCCAGCACTTCCAGGTCGCCTACAAGACCGCCTACTACTGTCCGCCGGGGGAGACCTCCTCCAATCCGAACTGCAATGTCGCCATGAACCTGCCCGCCGCCACGGCGCTCGCGGCGCAGACGGGCGGGACCGCCGACACCTCCGCCACGTCGTACTTCAACGGCGGGGAGTCGATGCTGGTCTACTACGCCGGCCAGCCGCTCATCGGCACGGTCAACCTGCCGAACGGCGCGCCGGTCCCGGGAGCGATGGTGACCGTCTACGACTCATGGGGGATCCCGCACCAGATGGCCCGGACCAGCGCGGACGGCTCCTATTCCGTGATCCTTCCTCCCGGGGAGGACACCGTCAACGTGACGACCGGGACGTTCCAGGGACTCTCTCAGGCCGGCAATGTGCTCCTCTCCTCGATGAAGATCAATGTCTCCGCCGCGCAGGGGTTCGGGTACAACACCCCGAACATGGTCGTCCCCATTGTCGTGCACTCCTCCAGCCTGCAGGGTTTCGTGTACTGGAACAACGCCAACCAAACCTCCTACAACTCCTCGATCGACCAGCTCCTGGTGGGCGCGAAGGTCGTCTTCTGGGGGACCGTCAACCAGACCAAGCTCACGGCGACCACGGACGCGAGCGGATCGTTCCTGCTGTCGAATGTTCCGCCGGGCGTCTACAACTACAACATCCTCTACGACGGAACGAACTACACAGAGAGCGCGGTCACCGTGAAACCGAGCACTCCCGAGAACGCCACGGTCGGGCTCGCACCGGCGATCTTCCAGGGCACGGTCACCTTACCGAGCGGTGCCTCCGTATCGGGATCGACCGTGACCGCGATCTCGGCGACCGGCGTCGTATCCAGCACCACGTCCAACTCCACCGGCAGGTTCGTGCTCGGGAACCTCGGGCCCGGAAACTACACGGTCAGCGCGAGCGGCCCGTACGCGGGCTACCGATCGCTCGGGGAAGCCGCCATCGTGACGAAGCCCGGCGAGCGGATCAACCTGACCCTCGTGATCACCCCGAGCGTCTCCTTCGACCTTTCGGTGACGGCGAACGGGCAGCCCGTCGCGGGGTTCCCCGTCCGGTTCGTCCCGATACCGACGCTCTCCTCGAGCGCTTCGGCATTGAGCTACTACGCGACGGCCCAGGCGACGGCGATGGTCTTCACCACGAACTCGAACGGAGTGGTCTCGGGGACCCTGCCCACGGGCAACTACTCGATCTACGCGGTGGGGTACGTGGGGAACCGGCTGTATAGTGGCCTGACATCGATCCATACTCCCGCGAGCCTCGACTTTACCAATCCGACCACGCTTGCCCTCGCGCCGGCATTCCCTCTCTCGGGCATCGTGGGCAAGGCCGACGCTCAGAATTCCACGAGCACGTTCGTGATCGCCTACAACGCGGCGGGCATTTCGATCGTGACCCCTGTGAACGCGAGCGGAGCGTTCACCCTGCTCCTGCCCTCGGGCCCGTACACCGTGCAGGCGGTCCAGGGATTGAGCACCGCCGCGACCCCGGTCTACACGACGATGACCTCGGTCTCGCTCGTCTACGGCAGCACGATCTCGCTGACTCCCGTCGTCGGCAACTTCGTCCACTTCCAGTCGGGGAGCCCGATCAACTCCACCGGTCAGCTCTATCCGGCCGCATTCGCGATGGTGAACATCTCGGCCGGTCCGGGGGGTCCGACCGAGACCGCGTTCGCAGATGCGGAGGGGAGCGTGACGATGCTGGTGGCGGCACAGGTCTCCGGCGGCAGCTACTGCGTGCGAGCCTCCGACTTCGGTTTCAACACGACCCAGCAATGCGGGATCACGCCGACCGGACTGGTCGCCCTCACGCACTTCGTCGTGCCGCTGACCCCCGTCCCGGTGACCCTGACCGTCTACGGGGTGCCGGCGGGCGTTCCGATCACCGTGAACCTCACGAGCTCGAGCCCGACCGCGAGGTCGTTCACGGTCGCGGGCGGCCCGGTCTACTCGTTCACCATGTACCCCGGAGTCTACGGGGTGGGCGCTCGCGCGACGATCGGGAATAGCACGATCTTCTTGCCGCCGCAGGCGCTCTCGACCACGATCCTCGTCGGCACCAGCCAGACCCGGCTCTCGCTCTTGTTGATCTCCCAGGTCCTGGTCACCGGAACGCTCGTCGTACCGGCCGGCGTCCCGCTCTCCTCGGTCACCGTTCACCTCCGCTCCGCGCTCGTCAACACGACCGTGACGGGAACCCAGTTCGAGAAGGGCTTCTTCGCGATCCCTGGAACGTACTCCCTCTACGCGACCGGAAAGGGGAACGGACAATACTACGGAAACCTCTCTCTCGTACAGGTCGGCGACAATGCCAAGGTCACGACGCCCGTCGATCTGTCCCAGCGGGCCAACCTCGTCAACGGGACGGTCGTGGACTCGTCCGGCCAGATCCTCAACTCGAACGCGACATTGACGTTCCACGCCCCGGACCTCGCCAACGTCACCGGCAGCGCGAGCGCCGGATCGTACTCGGTCCTCCTACCGGCCGCGACGACCTACACCGTCACCTTCGGCGACACCCTCCTCGGCCCCGGCCCCAACGGAAGCATCTACACCACCTACTCGGCCGTCGGAGCGACCTGCACGGTCCCCGCGACGACGAGCACCGTCTGCACCATCGTCACGACCGCGAGGATCGACCCGGTCTGGTTCAACGGAACCTTGACGAACCCCGCTGGGACGCTTCCGGTATCGGGAACCATCCGCATCTCGGGCCCCTACCCGTCGCTGAACGTGACGACGCTCACCGCGACGAACGGGACGTTCTCCGTTCTCCTCGCCCCTGGGGAGTACACGATCTATGCGTCCGGTGGAGGTCCGAGCGACCCCCTCGCCGCGATCGGTCAGGTGATTCTGATACCGTCCGTCGGCCCCTCGTCGATCCCGCTCCAGCCGACCTGGAGCTACAGCGTAACGGTGGTCGCTCCGACGGCGGGCGGGATCGCGGGTGGGACGGTATCGTTCAGCGTGGGAGCCACCGGAACGAGCGCCACCGCCGTGTTTACGGGCCTCGCGCTCGGCGTGCCGTACACCGTCTCGTTGCCCGTGGGAAGCTACACCGTCCACGCCTATGCCGTGGGCACGCCGTACGGACCCCCCGCGAACGCGACCGTGTCCCAAACCATCTCGATCGTGCGGGGCAACCTCGCTTCGACCCTCACGCTCGCCTACGCCTTCGAGTACCGGGTCACGGGCACGCTTTCGGGGCCGACGTCCTCTACGATCCCCGGAGGAGCGAGCACGGGCTTTTCCTTCCGGCTGACGAGCAACGGCACCGGACCAGAGACCGTGCACTTCGTCGGAAGCCCGTCCTACTGGAATTTCACCTTCTCTCCGTCCACGGTCACGCTCCCGGCCGGAGCGACCTCCGGCGCCGTGAACGTCGGGGTCACCATCCGGGTGCCGGCGGGCGAGCTCGTGGCGCATCCGCCGATCGTGCTCTCGATCGTCGCCTCGAACGGGACGACCCTCGCCCAGGTCGCGCCGGCTCCGATCGTCCATGTCGTGCCGTACTACGGCCTCTCGCTCGGTTCGGTGCCGTCGACCTCCCCCGTTCAGGTCGCCCCCACGCGGATCCTGATACCGTTCTACATCGCCAACACGGGCAATATCAACGAGACGGCCACGATGAACGTCGTGGACGGGACCCGGCTCGCGAGTCTCGGTTGGTCGTACAACATCACGCGGAACGGCGCGGTCATCTCCGGGCCCGTCAAGCTCGCCGCCGGTGCGAACACCACTTACCTGCTCAACCTGACCGCCCGGGGATCGATCTTCATCCTGCCGGGATCGGTCACGATCAGCGCGGCGACGTCCTCCGCGAACTCGAGCCTCGTGCGCACCTCCCAAGTGACGGTGCCGGTCGTGACGATATCGGTCGACCCGTCGACCTTCCACCTGGTCGGAGCAGGGGTAGGTAGTCCCCCGGCGACCCTGCCGGACTGGCTCGTCCCGGTCCTGGTGTTCGTCCCGGCGATCGCGCTCCTCGTTCTGGTGGTCGTCTGGCGCTGGAACCGCACGCGCCGGTGGGAGCGACGATGAGCGGAAACCCTCGCGGCCGCATGGCCGGCCCGGTCTTCCTCGCGGTCCTATTGACGACCCTCCTCGCCGCCGGCGCGATCGGCTTCGCCGGTGGCGCGGCGGCAAGCCCGACCGCCCCACCGCCATCAGCCAACCCGATTGCCACCGCCGCATCGCCCCCCCTGACCGGATCGATCACGGGCCCGACGGTGCTCGGATACAACGCGACGCAGTTCTACACGATCAATGCGGTTGGGGGCCCGGCCTACAGCTCTTCGGGCGTGATGATCGGGAACATCACCTACTACATCGCCCTCAGCGCGACCAACCTCACCAAGGTCTCCATGAGCCCCACGAAGGGGGCCCTCATCAACTCGACCGCTCAGTTCAGCAGCCTCACCGTAAGCAACGTCAGCGAGACGGTCACGATCCACGTGATGATCTCCTCCGTCTACCTCGACAAGAACCAATCGATCAACCTGACGTACGCCGTCCTCGTCGTGAAGCCCTACACGCTCACGGTGACGATCACCGCCGGACCGAACTCCACGATCCTGAGCTTCCTGATCAACATCTATCTCGACGGCTCCTATGCGGGCAACTACAAGGTGCCCACGCTGACGCCGGGCGAGGTCTACACCATCAACTGGGCCTACCCCTCGGCGCCCCTCTCCGCGGGTTCGCACACCTTCACGCTCGCGATCCCGACCGCGGACAAGGGCCTCGTCACGTTCCCGAACGGGCAGGGCAGCTACTCCTACTCCTTCTACATCACGGGGCCCGCACCGGACTACACGCTGTGGATCGTGCTCGGCGTGGTCGCCTTCGCAGCCGTGGCCTTTATATCTCTCATCTTGGTGGGCGGCCGCCGGCGGAACCGAGGCCGTTCGTAGACGGTCCGCGGGCGGTTGGAAGATCCATCATGGCAGAGGCTGCGACCCTCGAATGCACCAGCTGCGGCAACGCCCTGCCCGTCAAGGGCTCGACCCAGTTCGTGTGCCCGGGCTGCGGGGAGGCCACGATCGGCCGCTGCCCGCGCTGCCGCGATCAGAGCGTGCTCTACACGTGCCCGAAGTGCGGGTTCACGGGGCCCTGAGCGGGCCGGGGAGTCGAGCGATGGGTCAAGTGGCCGTGCTCTTCCGCCTGATGCCCACGGGTGTCGAGACGAACATGGAAGGGATCGCGCAGGCCGTGCGGGCCGCGATGCCCGAGGGCGTCCGGGTCCGCGGCATGCAGGTCAAGGACATCGCGTTCGGGCTCAGGGCCCTCCTCGTGAGCGTCGTCATGACGGACGAGGGCGGCGTGCTCGATTCGACGGAACAGGCCCTGGCCAAGATCCCCCACGTAGAGTCCGTCGAGGTGATGGAGGAAGGCCTGCTGTAAAGCGGCGCCTCCTCTCCCCTCCGTGGACCTCTTCACCCACGTCCTCGTCGCCTACCTCATCACATTCGGGATCACGGGGCTTCAGCCCGGATACCTCGCGGCCGGCGCGCTGGCCGGTGGGCTCCCGGACGCGGACGCCCTCCTGTTCCCGTTGAGCAAGCGCTGGCCGCTGTTGCGCCACCATGGGATCACCCACTCGCTGCTCGGGGTGACCGTCATAGCGGTCGCGGGCGCCTTCCTCGCGCCTCTGATCCTCCCGGGGAGCCCCTGGATCTACTTCATCGTCATGGAGATCGGAGGCTGCGCCCATATCCTCCAGGATGGGTTCACGAACTTCTCCGTGCCACCGCTCGCTCCGTTCTCCGAGCGCAAGCTCGAGCTCGACGCCGACCGGGCGATCAACTTCTTCACGCTGATCGTGAGCGTCGTCGCCTTCTACCTCCTCCTCGGGGTCGAGCGTAACAGCGTGGCCTACTCGATCTACCTCGGCACGCTCTGGGCGCTCGCGGGGTTCTTCATCGCGTACTTCGCGTTGCGACTCTCGGCCCGCCTCTACGTCGGTCGTCGCTTGCATCGCCTCGGCGACTACGATCACGTCGTCCCGACGTCCAACCCGTTCGTGTGGATCGTGATCTCCGAGCGCAAGAGCGCCGACCGGATGCGCACGAGCTTCGCCCGCTACGTCTTCGGGCGTGGCATCACCCGGGGGCCCCTCACGGTGGACGTCCCGCTCGAGTCCCCCGGATCCCCCGACCGGCCCGTCACGAGCGCGGAGGACGCGCTCGAGCGCTCGTACCCGCTCGCACGGAACTCGAGCCGCTTCCTCGCCGACAGCTATCACTTCGGGTACGTGTGGGACGACGGCACGACGGGGTACGTCGTCACCTGGTACTCGCTCGAGTTCGGCGCGTTCGGCCGATCCGCCGCGGTGGACGTGCGCTTCCCACGGAGCGGAGGCACGCCCACCGTGAAGCACGCGTTCCGGCGGATCCCCGCGCCTTGGACCGTCTGATCGCACGACCGCGGATGCGCCGCCCCGCCTCCCCCCGGGGCTCCGACCGGCGATCCCACCGAGTCGGGGACCCGCCCGGCACGGTCATATTTCGCCCAGGGCTCCGATGAGGTGACGGATGGCCGCCATCACCTTCGATCTATGGCACACGCTGATCCAGCTGGCTCCCGAGGCCGAGGACCGGTACATCGGGCTGCAGGAGGCTACACTTGCCGAAATCCTCCGGACCTCCCCTCCTGCGCCCGGGCGCGAGCCGGGACGGGCGATAGATCCGGCCGATGCCGCCCACGAAGCGTGGACCTCGGCGCTCGCGCGCGAGGGCCGAGGTGCGCCGATCTCTGACCTCGCCCGCGTCGCGGCGGGCCACGCGGGACGGCGACCGGAGCCGGAGCGCTGGGTCGCCGCCATCGAGACCCTGGTGGCGGCCCAGCCCTTCGAGGAGGTCCCGGGGGCCCGGGACCAGCTTCGCCGGCTGGTCGACGAGGGCTACCGAATCGCGGTCGTTTCGAACTTGGTAGGAGAGAGCGGCCAGAGCATGCGCAGGGTCTTGGAGCGCCTCGACATGGCCCGGTTCATCGAGTCCTGGGCGCTCAGTGAAGAGCTTCCATGGGCGAAGCCCGCGCCGGAGATCTTCTGGAAGGCCCTCGAGCCGATCGGGACGTTGCCGGCCGATGCGGTACACTTCGGGGATCTCGGCAGTGACGTCCACGGCGCCCGGGCCGCGGGGTTCCGCTGCTCGGTCCTCTTCCAGGGAGCGCGCAACTACGGGGCCTTGTACGCGGCGCTTTCCCACACCGAGGACCGGATTGACCCGCCTCCGGAGCGGGTGCTCTCATCGTGGAAGGATCTGCCCCCGCTGCTCGAGGACCTCTTCCCCCACGATCGCCCCTCCGGCCGCGCGCCGTAGGCCGGGCCGGGGCCCGCGTCGGTGGGGTCTACTTGTACGTGGACTGGTGGACCTTGCCCTCGTCGTCCACGATCGTGATGCATTCGCCCTCGCACTCCGCGAGACACGCTTCGCACATGATGCAGTCCGGTCCAGCGATGACGGCGGACTTCTCGACCCGGAACTGGAACTTCGCGGCTACGGCCGGGTCGTCCACGGCGTCCGGGAACTTCTCGCGGGGTTGCATCTCGAACACCGTCACAGGGCAAACATCGCGGCAGTGCTGGCAACCCGTGCACTTGTTGTGCTGGACTTCTACGGTAACCATGGTCCCTTCGTCCGGGGGGTTTCCCCGATATGTACACCTGCCAACTTCCGGGGCTTATAACGGTGAACGCTCGAGGCGGCGAGGAGGGCCCCTCCCGCAACCGCCAAGGGTCCCCGGGAGCGTGGCGCCCCGGTACCTTTCTCGTGACCGGCCGAGGACCCCCGGAGGACGCATCCACCCGCACCGGACCCGTCTGCCTGCTCACGGGAGCGACCTCGGGCATCGGGGAGGTCGTGGCCGCCCGTCTCGCGGCCCAGGGCGCTCGGATGCTTCTCGTGGGCCGCTCCGCGGAGCGCGGAGCGCAGACGATCGAGCGAATCCATAGCACGGTCCCCGGCGCCGATCTCCGCTTCTACCTCTCGGATCTCTCCCGACCGGTGGAGGTCCGCCGTCTCGCGACAGAGGTCCGGGCCTCTTCGGACCATCTCGACGTGCTGATCAACAACGCCGGGGCGATCTTCTTCACCCAGACCCTCACCGCCGAGGGCAACGAGGCCACGTTCGCGCTGAACGTCCTCGCTCCGTTCCTTCTGACCGAGCTCCTGCTCGATCGGCTCAAGCCCCACCACGGGCGCGTGGTGAACGTCTCCTCGGCGGCCCATCGGACCGCCGGCCTCCACCTCGAGGATCTCGACCGCGCCCGGGGATACTCGGCGTGGGGGGCCTACGGCCAGTCCAAGCTCGCCCTGCTGATGGTGACGTACGAGGCCGCTCGGCGCCACGCGGGCCTCGGGGTCACCTTCAACGCCTGCCACCCGGGCTTCATCCGCAGCCGATTCGGCGACGCGGGGGGAACGTTCTCGGCCCGGGCCTTCCGCGTCGCGAAGCGAATGTTCGGGCTATCTCCTGAGCACGGGGCCGACACCCCGACGTACGTCGCGACGGCTCCGGAGCTCGCGGGCGTCACCGGCCGCTACTTCGTCCAGAGCCGACCCCACGGCTCCTCGCGCGCCTCTCGCGACCGCGAGGCGGCGGGTTGTCTGTGGGAGATCTGCCTCGAGCGGACCGCGGCGTACCGGGCGCCTCTTCCCTGACCGATCCGGCCTAAGCCGGAGTCGTGCGGAACCGGCTGGGCCGGCCCATCGCTTGGAGCTTGGCGTCGTAGCCCCGGAGCTGCGCGACGTGCTCGGAACACAGGGAAAAGCGCTGCCGATCGGCGTGGGGAGAGGCCGGATCCGCGAGCGCGGCGTACAGCTCGAAGCGCGTCGGTCGATCGTCGCAGGGTCCCCCCGTGGTCGGTTCGGTCTCGCCGGTCAGCGGTCGGAACGCAAAATCGTACGCCCGTCCCATGTCGCACAGCGGCCGCTGGAAGATGTGGCTCATCCGGAGCGCGCAACCGGCCGCCGAACGTAAAGCCGGCGGTCGATCGCCCCCACGGGCCCGCGACACCGCCCGGGCCGCCCTGCGGGCACCGATATAGCCGCCGAGGGGTCGGCAGGACGTGACCGATCGGATCGAACTCGCCCCCGAGACGCGCCGGTTCGCGCGAACGCTTCTCGATACGTACTCCCACGCGACGCTCGCGCTGATGATCGACCTCGGGTCCCGGACCGGCCTATGGAAGACCCTCGCGGAGGCCCCCGGCACGAGCGCGGAGATCGCCCAGCGCTCGCACCTGACGGAGCGGTACGTTCGCGAGTGGCTGAGCGCGGTCGCCGCGGCGGGCATCGTGGCCTACGAGCCGCGCCGCCGCACATTCTCCCTGGATCCCGATCGCGCGGTCTGCCTCACGGGAGACTCGCCGTACAATCTAGCGGCCGGCAGCCGAATGGCGCTTGTCGGCGCCCCTCAGGCATCCCGCCTCGTTCGGGCGTTCCGCCGCGGAGGCGGGGTCCGGTACTCGGCCTATCTTCCCGACTTCCCCCAGATCATGGATGAGCTCAACCGCCGGAGATACGACGCCTTGCTGGTGCAAGCGTACCTTCCGCTCGCGCGGGGGCTCGCGGCGCGACTGCGGGCGGGCGCGCGTCTCGCCGACCTGGGCTGTGGGAGTGCGCACACGACGCACCTCCTGGCTCGAGCGTTCCCCCGTTCCACATTCATCGCGATCGACGACGCCTCGGCGGCGTTGCGCATGGCGCGCGCCGAGGCCCGCGCCTGGGGCCTGACGAACGTCGAGCACGTGCGAGGCAAGATCGAACGCGTGACCGAGTTCGGGCCCTTCGATGCGGTCACGATGTTCGATGCGATCCACGATCTCGCAGATCCTCCCGCTGCGCTCCGAGCCGTGGCGCGCTCGCTCAAGCCGGGCGGGATCTTGTTCGCGGAGGAACCGCGAGCATCGAGCCGCCTCGAGGCGAACCTCGGGAACCCGGGGGCCGCGTTTCTCTACGGTATCAGCGTCTCGTACTGCCTGCCGGTGTCGCTCGCGCACGGGAGCGCGGGCTTGGGGACGGCGTGGGGAGTGGAGCGGGCACGCCGGCTACTGCACGCGAGCGGCTTCCATCGCGTCGAGACCCACAATGCGCCGGCGAACTCCCTCGCGGTCCTCTACGTCGCGCGTCGTCGGTGACGGGTCGGAGCGATCGATGCCGAGTATCCACGCGAACGGAGTCGAGCTCCACTACGTGGCCCGGGGCAGCGAGGGAGATCCGGCCGCACTCGTGCATGGGTCCTGGGTCGACCTACGGTCCTGGCGCGCGGTCCTTCCGGGACTCGCCGGATCGATGCAGGTGATCGCCTACGACCGTCGGGGGCACGGGCAGAGCACGTTCGTCCCTCGAGCCCACGCTCTGGAGAGTGACGCGGCCGATCTCGGCGCCCTGCTCGAGGCCACGAACCACTATCCGGCCCACCTCGTCGGACACTCCTACGGGGCGATCGTGGCGCTCCGCCTCGCCGTAGATCGGCCCGAGCTGGTGCGCAGCCTGTCGCTGCACGAGCCGCCGTACCTGGGCCTGCTGGACGACGATCCAGCAACGGCCCCCGAGGCGGAGCGCTTGCGCTCGGGCCTTCGCGCGGAGCAGGACCGGATCCGGCGCGGGGACCTGGAAGGGGCGGCGCGGGAGGTCTTCGGGCACTTCGCCGGGGACCCGACGGCGTGGGATCGGTTCCGGCCCGAGACGCGGGCCGAGCTGCTGCGCTACACTCCGCGATGGCTGGAGGAGTTCAGCGACCCGGCGACGGAACGACCCCCGGCGGGACCGGGCCTCCGCGAGCTGCTGATCCCGATCCTCCTGACGGAGGGAACGGTGAGCCCGGCCTTCCTGCACCGCATGAGCGTGGCGCTCGAGCGAGCCCTCGTTAACGCGACCGTGCGGCAACTGCGGGACGCGGGACACGATCCGCAGATCACCCACCCGGACCTCTACGTCGCCACCCTGCTCGCATTCCTCGTCGAACGCAACGTACCGACGATGTAGCCAACGCCGACTCCGATCCCGACCGCATCGCGTTCTACCTACGGCCTCCGTAGTAGGAGCGACCTCGGAGTTCGACGATCCAGGCCCGTCCCTCGCCATGCCCCGCGCGTGGGGTTGTCGCCGCCCTCGGGCCGAGAGAAACCGACGGGTCACCCCGGGGGGTTCCCGGGAGGCACTGAGGAGCGGTCGGACACGAACGGCCGGAGGAGCTCCATGACCCCCGTGCCGAGCCACTGGCCCCCGTCGATGGCAAGGACCTGGCCGGTGATGTAGCCCGCCCGAGAGCTCACGAGGAAACGAACTGCGTCGGCGATCTCCTCCGGGGTTCCGAACCGTCCCATGGGGATGCCGCGCCGGACCCGCTCGACGAGCTCCTCCGAGGTCCACAGCTGTCGATCGGTGCCCTCTGTGCGGATCGGTCCGGGAGCGACGGCGTTCACCCGGATCCCCCGGGAGGCCCACTCGACCGCGAGGGTCCGGGTGAGCGCCAGCACTCCGGCCTTGGCGGCCGCCGAGTGAACGGTTCCCGGCCCGCTCATCCATGCGTACGCCGCGATGATGTTGACGATCGAGGCGTGGGGCGAGCGAGAGAGCATGGGGAACGCCGCCCGCGAGCAGAAGAACGTCCCGTCCAGGACGATCCCCACGACGGCTCTCCATCCGTTCGGGGACAACGACTCGGCGGCGACCGGGAAGTTGCCGGCGGCGTTGTTGATGAGGACGTCGAGTCGTCCGTATTCGCGCTGGATCTCCGCGAGGAGATGATCGACCTGATCCGGCTCCCTCACGTCCGTCCGGACCGCGACGACCCGAGCCCCGTGCCGGCGCAAAGCGGCCGAGCCGCGGGTCAGGTGCTCGTCCGATCGGCTCGCGATCGCGAGGTCGTACCCGTCGTCGGCCAGCCCCGCCGCGATCGCAAGCCCGAGACCCGTACCCCCTCCGGTGACGAGTGCTACGGGCTTCGAGGTGGATTCCACGGCCACCGGGAAGGAAGCAGGGGGTCAAAAACCCCGAGGACGGCCGGCAGGGAGGGAGGAGCGAGGTCGGGGTCACCGGGCGAGCGCTTGGCGTAGCTCGTCGAGGTCCCTCGCGTTGAGTCCGACCATTCGCACCCCGTCTTTGCGCCAGATCGCCTTTCCGTCGCGGAACGCGACGAGCGTGGGGACGACGTCGATGTGAAAGATGTCCCACAGGGGACTCTCGAGGTCCGTGACATCGGCGACGGCGAGGGGGAACGGAGCGACCCCATCGAGCCTCTGGAACCGGGGCACGTAATCCCGGCAGAACGGGCACCAGTCGGCGAGGAAGCAGACTCCCCAATCTCCGGGCCGGTCGAGCCGATCCCCGCGGAACGCTTCCGCACCCCACTTCTCCATCCCTGCTCCGTGAGAAACGAGCCCGCAGCCTTATTCAAGCCGGCGCTAACGCGCACCTCACTCCGGCCGAATCCAAGGAGTGCGCGGGGGAGCGCGCCCGAACGGAACCCGTAAGCCCCTCTTCGGAATGGCGGTGCCATGACCTGGAAAGTCCCGACCGATGCACGCGCCGAAGAGATGTTCCCTCCGGAGTTGAGCGGCCGGATCGAGACCCATCGGTTCACGAGTACGGTGCTCCGCGGGAATCCATGGGGAGATCCGACCGAGCGCAGCGTGCCCGTCTACATCCCACCGTCCGGCCGCACCGAGGGCCGACCGCTCTTGATCTTGCTTTCGGGCTACACGGGAGCCGGCCCGGCCCACTTCCGTTCTTCGGACTACTTGCGCGAATCGATCGTAGCTCGGCTCGATCGCCTGATCCGGAGCGGTGCCGCCGCCGAGGCCGTCATGGTCGGGCCGGACTGCATCACGACGCTCGGAGGAAGCCAGTACATGAACTCGAGCGCCACGGGACGCTACGAGGACTACGTCGTCGACGAGATCGTTCCAATGATCCAAGCGAAGTACCGCACGGGGCCGACCGTGACCCTGGGGACTTCGAGCGGAGGGTACGGGGCCCTGTTCTTGGCGCTGCGGCACCCCGATGTCTTCCGCGCCGCGGCGTCGAACGCGGGGGACATGTACTTCGAGTATTGCTATCCGCCGGATTTCCCCCACGCCCTCCGCGCCATCCGCAGAGCCGGGGGGCCGGAAGCACTGCTACGCACGCTGTTCCAAACTCCGACCGACGGCTTCGGACCGAAGAACGAGGATCTGCAGGCGCTGTCGACGATGGCGTATGCCTCCTGCTACTCGGCGATCGACTCCGAACCGGGCCGATTCGACCTACCGTTCGACCTCGACTCCGGAGAGCTCCGGCCCGACGTCTGGGCGAGGTGGCTCGCCTGGGACCCGGTCCGCATGATCCGTGAGGAGAGGTACCGATCCGCGCTCCGGTCGCTCGCCTACGTCTACGCCGATGGCGGCCTGAAGGACGAGTTCGGGCTGGATGTCTCTTCCCGTGTCTTCGCGGCCGAGGCACGACGCCAGGGGGTCTCCATCGATCACCAGGAGTTTCCCGGAGGCCACTTCGACAAAGGCCCGCGATACGATGTGATGATCCCGCGCCTGCTCCGGGCGGTGGGCTTCCCGCCGGCCCCGAAGTGAGCGCGCGCGGTACGGCGCGGTCTCAGAACTGGCCCTCGGCGTGGTCCGTCCATTCGGAGACGGCTTCGTCCTCGCGCCAGGAGAGGACGATGAAGTACCACGTTAGGAGGAGGAGCAGGGGAAGCTCGGTGAGGTCGCGAGCGGGGGCGGATACCTGAACGGTCCCGCCGTCGAGACGACGGCCTTCCCGCACGGGCTCGACGTGCGAGAGCTCCGTCCCATCGTCGGCGAGAAGCTGCCAGGCCGGAACGAGCAGTCCCGCGCGCTTCAGGTCGTAGCGGGCGCCGCCGGCGAGCTCGATGCGATGGTGGCTGAGGTGACCGACGAGGCGGGCGAGATCCTTCTCCTCCCCCTTCCGCCGAACGGTGACGTGGGGGTTCAGGAAACCGACCCGCTTGATCGTGAACTCCCGATCGGCGATCCGAGCGAGCGCGAGGGATCCCTGGGCCCTCGTCCAGGAGAGCGAACCGACCAGCACCGGCCCCGATAGGAGCTGGAACTCGGGCGAGGTCGGGCCGACGCGGAGCCAGCGCAGGGCCTCGCGGTCGACCGACGCGAAGGGCGTAAACGCCATCGCACCCGGAGCAACTGCAGAGGTCATAACGGCACGGGCAGGGGAAGCGGCCCGGCGGCACGGTCGGCTTAACCCGGCGGGGCCTGTCGGGGAGGGGGTACCGCTCGAATGCTCCGCGAAACGGGGTTCGTCATCGGAGGAGCGCTCCTCATCGCGCTCGGCGTCAGCTTCTGGGTCGCGCTCGCGGCCGCAGGGATCGGGTGGGAAGGGGCGTACCTCTACGCGTACGTAACGCTCGGCATCGGCCTCGGCGGCTTCTTCGTCTACGTCGGACGCGCCGAGCGACGCGCGCGGCAAGCGTTCCTGGAGCGCGAGAACTCCTCCCTGCCTCGGTGAAGAAGCGACCGGCGGGTGGTTCCGGCGCGAGCAAGGCTTTTCATCTTGGCCCGAACTCCGGCCGGCGTGGCCGGGATGGGGTAGCTTGGCCTATCCTGGGGGACTGTGGATCCCTCGACCCGGGTTCAAAGCGAGACGGGGCCGTCCCCCGTTTCCTGAGACTCTCGGTCCCGGCCCTACTTCGCGCCGCGCCGGCGCGAGGTGTTCGGGCGGTTCTTCGCAGCGACCTTCGACTTCGAAGGCGCGGCGCGTCCGATCTCGAGAGAGGCGAGCGCCTCCGGTAGGCCCGTGAGCGAGTAGTCCGCCCACGCGGCCCCCCAACGTCGCAGATCCTCCGGGGTGAGGGCCCAGCCGTGAAGGCTGGTGGCGCGGGCGACCGGGAGCGCCCCGGGGACGCCGCGGCCGGCCTCCATGTCGAAGCGTGAATCTCCCACCAAGAACAGAGGAACCCCGGGGTACCGTCGGCGGTACTCTGCGAGGTGCTCGCGCTTGGTCCCGTCCTTGGAGCCTAGGACGTCCTCGAACCAATACCGCAACCCCTCTCGCTCGAGCATCAGGTCGGCCATCTCGGCCTCCGCACCGGTGGAGATGACCATGGTCCACTGCTCTCGATCGAGCCGCTTGAGCAGTTTGGGGATCTCGGGGAACGGCCCGGCGTGGGCGTAGGCCTCGGAGATCTTGCGTTGGTGGAAGGTCCGCGCGGTCGAAGCGCGCAAGGCCGCAGGGGCGTCCGGGTACAGCTGGGCGAGCTGCGCCTCGAACGGCATCCCGGTCGTGGCCAGGTAATGGATCCGACCCTCCTCGGGCGGGGTCCCGAACGCCTTGTTCAGCACGTCCGACGCCACGTGGCTGATCAGCGAGAGATCGTCCAGGATCGTGCCGTCCAGGTCGAAGACCACCACGCCCCGGCGCACCCGACGTGGAGCCACGCTCGCGGGAGCGACACGGACCGCCGGCATGGCCACGAAGGAGGACTCCGAGGCGCGGCCCACGACGGGGAGTTCTCGGCCCTCGAGCGGAGCGGCCTCCGGCGGCGTCGTTCGAGCCGCCGGGCGGGGCGGGCGAGGCTTCCGTGAGGGCATCGAGGGGCAAAGCGGAACGACCGTCTTAAGGGGGCCGGGCCTATACGCTCTCGAAGCTCCGTGCGCCCGCCGGGAGCAGTGATCCATGGTCCACCCGAGCGATTCGATCCGCGGTCGAGCGACCTCCCTCCTTGCCGGGCGGCGCATCGTGCTCGGGATCTCGGGGTCGGTCGCTGCGATCGAGGTCCCCCGGATCGCTCGCGAGCTGATACGCCATGGCGCCGACGTCCAGGCCGTGATGAGCGCGGACGCGACCCGCCTAGTGACTCCGGAGGTCATCGAGTTCGCCACGGGCCATCCTCCGGTGGTGCAACTAAGCGGGAACGTCGAACACGTTACCCTGCTCGGCCCCGGCGAAGGTCGTGCGGACCTCTACCTCATCGCTCCGGCGACCGCGAACACGATCGCGAAGATCGCGCACGGGATCGACGACACTCCGGTGACCGCCTGCGCCTCGATGGCCCTCGGCGGTGGCGTTCCGATGCTGATCGCCCCCGCGATGCACACCCACATGGGCCTCAGCCCCGCCGTCCGGGAGAACCTCGCGAAGCTGAGCTCCTGGGGAATCGAGCTGATCCAGGGCCAGACGGTCGAGGGCGAGGAGAAGCTGGCAACCCCGGAGGAGGTCGCCGCGGCGGTGCTGCACCGCGCGGCCCGCGGCCCGTGGGCTGGACGAAAGGTCGTCGTGATCGCGGGCGCCGCCCGCGAGCCCATCGACCGAGTCCGATCGATCACCAACGAGAGCAGTGGCGCTACCGGGATCGCCCTCGCCGTGCAGGCACACTTCCGGGGGGCGAACGTGGAGCTGTGGGCCGGGCCGATGCAAGTGCCGATACCCTCCTTCATCGCCACGCGGACCTGGCGAAGCGTCGCGGATCTTCGCGCGTTGGCCCGCCGCCGGGCGCGGGAGCTTCGCGAGACCTCCACGATCCTCGTGCCGGCCGCGTTGTCGGATTTCACGACCGCACGCGCGTCGGGGAAGATATCGTCCCACGATCGCGCGGATCTCGAAATAGTCTTGCGCCCGGCCCCCAAAGTGCTCCCCGAGCTGCGGCGGCTCGCCCCCCCTCCCACGCGCCTCATCGGGTTCAAGCTCGAAGCCGATCGATCCGACGCGGAGCTCGAGGCCTCCGCGCGCCGCCTGCAGCGTGCCGCCGGTCTCGACTGGGTCGTCGCCAACGACGTCGCTACGATGGGGAGCCCGACCACGAACGCCCTCGTGCTGCCTCCGGGCGGGGGCCATCACTGGATCCGGGGGACCAAGAACACGTTCGCGGGAAAGTTGCTCGACGACATCGGGCGCGAGCTCAACAACCGCCGAGCGCGACCCCCGGCCCGGGCGGCCCGATCCCGGAAGCCCGCGGTGCGGCGCCATCGGCCTTAATACGGCGCAACCTTCGCGCGGGCGAGGCGCGCGAGCATGGTCAAACTGGCCGAGTGGAGAGGCAAGGAGATCTTCCGAAAGTATGGGGTTCCGCTACCCCCCGGGCGCGTCGCCCGGAGCCCTGCGGAGGCCGAGCAGTGGGTCCGGGACGGCAGTGTACCTCTCCCCTGCGTCATCAAGGCTCAGGTGCTCGCCGGAGGCCGCGGGAAGGGCGGGGCCGTCCGATTCGCGAACACCCCGGAAGAGGTCCGCGCGGCGGCGCAGGCGATCCTCGCACTCGAGTTCAAGGGAGAGCGGGTCCGCGAGGTCCTCCTCGAAGGCAAGCTCGCGATCGGGAGGGAACTCTACGTCGCGATCACGCTCGATCGGAGCGCGCGCGTCCCCATCCTCCTGACGAGCTCCCAGGGAGGAGTCGAGATCGAGATCGTGGAGGACTCGGCCATCATCCGCCAGCCGATCCATCCGTTCCCCGGCCTCGCAGCGTACGAGAAGCGCCGCGCATCCCAGTCGCTCGGGCTCACGGGAGCCGCGAGCAGGGCCCTCTCCCCGCTGCTCGACGCCTTGTGGAAGGCGTTCAACGCCGAGGATGCCGAGCTCATCGAGATCAATCCGCTCGCGGTGGTCGGAGAGGGACTGGTCGCCCTGGACGCCAAGGTGATCATCGAAGATGATGCCGCGTTCCGGCATCCGGAGTACTCCGAGATCCGGGACGACCGGACCCCGCTCGAGGAGATCGCACGGGAGAAGGAGATCGCCTTCGTTCAGCTCGACGGCAACATCGGCGTGATTGCGAACGGGGCCGGACTCACGATGGCCACGCTCGATGTGCTCACGGAGTTCGGGGGCCACCCGGGGGTCTTCCTCGACCTCGGGGGTACGGACGACCCGGCGAAGGTGTCCGAGGCGTTCCTTCTGATGGCTCAAGCGAGACCGAGGGCCGTGTTCCTGAACATCTTCGGAGGCGTCACGCGGTGCGATACCGTCGCGACCGGTCTCGTGCAGGCGATGGGCCAGATCCCGCCGGCCGAGCGCTTCCCGCTCGTCGCGCGGATCCGCGGGAACAACGAGGTCGAGGGGATCGAGATCCTCCGCAAGGCGGGCATCACGGCGCTCTCGAGCCTGAAGGAGTCGGCCCAGTCGGTCGTCGCCGCCGCCCAGGGCCCCACGGCGGCCGGAGGTCGCGCATGAGCGTCCTCGTCGACGCCGACACGAGGGTGGTCGTCCAGGGCATCACGGGCCATCAGGGGAGCGGGCATACTCGCCAGATGAAGCTCTTCGGCACGAAGGTCGTCGCCGGTGTGACCCCCGGTAAGGCCGGCACCCAGGTCGAAGGGGTTCCCGTCTTCGACTCGGTCCGGGAGGCCGTGGATCGAACGGGCGCGAACGCTTCGTGCATCTTCGTTCCGGCGCCGTTCGCCAAGGACGCGCTCCTCGAGGCCGTGGACGCGGGCATCCGCTTGGTCGTGATCGTCACCGAGCACATCCCGTTCCACGACATGCTCATCATGTACCACTACGCGAAGGAGCGGGGCGCCCGCATCGTCGGCCCGAACTGTCCGGGCGTCGCCTCGCCGGGGAAGGCGAAGGTCGGGATCATCCCGAACGTCGTCTTCCGCCCGGGACGCGTCGGGGTCATCAGCCGAAGCGGGACGCTGACCTACGAGATCGTCAACGGGATCCGGGAGAACGGTCTTGGCCAGTCGACCTGTATCGGCCTGGGGGGAGACCCCGTGGTCGGCACCTCCTTCGTCGATGCCCTTCCCTGGTTCGAGAACGACGCGGACACCGATATCCTCGTCCTGGTAGGAGAGATCGGAGGCACCGCCGAGGAGGACGCCGCGGAGTACATCCGTCATCACTTCACCAAGCCCGTGGTCGCCTACATCGCCGGCCGCTCCGCACCCGCCGGAAAGCGGATGGGCCACGCCGGAGCGATCATCTCGCGTGGCAAGGGCACGGCGCAGTCGAAGCAGGCCGCGCTCGAGGCCGCCGGTGCGCGGGTCGGGCGGTTCCCCTTCGAGATTCCGGATCTCGTCTCCGAGGTTCTTCGGGAGCGGGGCCGCCGGTGAGCCCCGAGGCCCCGACGCCCTCCATCTGCGCGGTCCCTGGCTGCGGGGGAGAGGCCGAACGCAACCTTGCCTTGACCGAGGCGCGCAAAGCGTTCCCGCAGCTCTCGGAGAAGGGGCGCCGGGCGCATCTGTGCAAGGCCCACTACAAGGAGTGGAAGAAAGCCACCAAAGAGGCCCGCAAGCTCGCCCGTCTCGATTGGTAAACGCCGGGGAAGGGGATCCGCTCCGAAGGGAGCGGATCCGGTTGCAGTGAAGGCCGACCGGCCCTCACTGCTTACGCATCTTCTGGGCCCGCATGCGTCGGCGCATCCGCTTCTTGCGCCATTTCCATCGCATGTGGCCGCGCTTCTTCCATGCGCGCGAGCTACGTTTCATCGCACCCCAATCCGAGTGGGGTCGCGGTGCCTCTATGGCTTATTAGCGTTACCGGCGGCCGGTCGAGGGCGGACGCGGGCCGGGACGGGAAGGTTCCGCGCCCGACCCCTGTTATGTAGCGAACCCGGTTCCCCGCGCGCGTGCTCGAACCTTCCGATTTCGAGGTGAACATTCTCGAGTTCCGGCACAAGTCGTTCTCCTACGATCGGCTCGCGACCGTGGGCGGGATCGAGTTCGTCGTCTTCACCCGGACCGAGACCGAGAGCGAGAGCCGCCTGCGCCCCCACCTGATCCACCTGCGGGTCATCGTCCCTCGCGCCTCGGTCGTCCTCGACATCGGCGCCGATCTCCTGTTCCTCGCCCCGGACGGCGTGCGGCCGGGCCCGCGCGAGGCCGGCACGGCGGTCGAGTCGGCGGCGGAGGGGACCGAGTTCCGAGAGCAGGGGTTCGACTTCCGACGCGTCGCGCTCGCGCCCGACTCGTTCGTCTACGTCGCTCGCGAGGAGTTCGACCGCGTCCTCTCCGACGACGGTCGGCGCGTGCTCGGGCTCGCCTAACGCCGCCCGGTTGCGGTGGCTCGGAGATAAACAGGCGTAGCGCTCCCTCGCCCCTCCATGACCACGTTCGAACGCCGTGCCCACGCGCTCTATTCGGTGGGGCTCGTCGCGATCGCGGTCGGGCTCGTGGCGGCCACGCTCATCGTCCTCGGCACGACGAGCGAGACCGCCACCTGTCCGGCGTTCCCGGCGTGCCTTGCGTCGCCCGCGACGTGGGTCGGGTTGATCCACGAGATCGCGGCGGGTCTCCTCCTCCTCCTCACCGTCGCAATGATCGCGCTCGCCGCCGGACTGCGCCGGGAACCCGGCCATGTCCTGGGCGCTAGCATCGGGGCGTTCGTGGTGCTCGTCGGAATGGCGTCCGTCGGGGCCGGACTGGCGTCGGGCGCGGTCCCGCTCGGCCTCGCCTCGATCCAGTTCGGGTTCCTGGCCGCGCTGGTCGCTCTGATCGCGTGGGCGGCCCGGGACGCGCGCCGCATCTCTGGCGCGCCGCACGTCGTTAGAGAACGCCCATCTCCTTGAGCTTCTCCGGCAGGTAGTGGTCCGTCACATAGTTGAGGCCGTACTTCGCGAGGGACTGCTGCTCGGCCTTCTTCCCGTTCTTGAGCATCAGCTCGATCTCCGAGCGCCACTCGGCCGTTGCGAAGCGCGGGTCGGAGAGCTCGGCCTGCAGGGCCTTGATATCGACCTCGCTGAGGCGGTCGGACGGAAGGTCGTAGTTCTCGATGTCGGAGGCGGTCACACCGAGGAACTCCGCTCCGGGGGTCGCCAGGTACTGGGAGATGTGCGCGGTCTTGATCGCGCCGTAGGCGACGCTCGCGAAGATGCGGAACGACCAGGGATCCCCGTCGGTGAACACCACCACGGGCAGTTTCAGCTCCTCGTTCACGCGCTTGAGGAAGCGGCGCGTCGAGCGGGCCGGCTGCCCCTTCAGATGCACGAGGAGCGCATCGTTCGCTTCGTCGAACCCGTTCTCGGCGAGCCGGTCGACCATCCCGCCGCACTCGATCGCGATGACGAACTTGGCCTTCGCCTTCACGAACTCGATCTTCTCCTTCTCGACGTTCGACGGGAGCGCGTATCCCCCGTCTCCGACATCCTCCCGGCAGTTGATCGTCTTGACCGCTCCTTTGCGGTTCCGCTCACGGATCGTGATGTCGCCGATGATACTGGCTCCGTTCTCCTCGGGGTGGAGGCGGAAGTCCTCGCGTAGGCGCGAGCACATCACCTCGAGATCCTCGACGAGGAGGTTCGATTCGTCCTCGCTGTGGAACTTGCCCTCCTCCCATCCTTCGCTGATGTAGTAGAGCTCCCGCAACGTCGACGTCTTCCCGTCGCGGGCCATCTCGTTGATGAAATCGACAAGGTAGAACGTCCTCAGGAGCATCAGGGCGCCGTCGAGCTTGCGCGCGCTCCGCGTCCCGGTCGCCTTGCCGAGCCGCCAGACGCCTTCGCGCATCTGGAAGGCGATGTTCTGCTTGGTCCGCAGCGGCAGGCGCATCCGCGGGATCTCGCCATCGACGAGCTGGGAGTGGATGAGCCGCGCGAGGTCGATCGTGGGCCGCAGGGCATCGGCCCGGACCTTCGGCTCATCCTCAGCTTTCGTCTTCGGAGACGTGGGCGCTCGCTTCCGCGGCATCGTAGTCCACCTCCTCTTCGTCGGTAGGGCCGTTCTCGGCGGCCGCGGCCGCCTCGATGATCGCGCGGGGGAGGCGTACGTCCCAGTCGCCGGGGAGCGGATCGGCGCCCAGGAGATGAGCTTCGTCGACGCCGGCCACGTAGAAATCGAGGTCGTTGGCCTCGACGTCGGTCCGGGCGGGGAACCGAAGCTCGATCTGGGTGCGCGCGTTGGAGGCCAGCTTTTCGAGGGTCCACCAGGCCCGTCCGAGCCCGCGGTCGATCCCCTCGGGAGCCGGCGCGTACTCGGCGAGCGCGAGCGTCGTCGGGTCGACCTCCAGGAAGACTTCGAGGACGCGGGGCCGAGCCGTGTAGTTGGTGATCTCCACCACGATCCGCACCGAGCGCGCGTCGGCAACGACCGTGGGTTCGAGGGTCACCACGTCCATGATCTTCGTGATCACCGGGGCGAGATCGGGCACGGGCTGGTCGATCAGGCGGCTCGCCTTCTCCGCGAGCCGGGGCAGGATCTTCTGGATGATCGCGAACTTGTCGCTCGCGAACTGGCGCCGCCCGACCCGAGAGAGATGGGTCTTCAGGTGACGGGCCGCGGCCTGGATCGCCAGCGTGAGCTCGCGGTCGAGGTCCTCGTCCTCGGCGAGCGCCTCCTTCGCCTCACTCGTGAACGGGATCTTGGTGGAGGCCACGTGCACGAGCAATAGGCACGGGCCCGTCGGGAGCCCGTTCCCACCCTTCTGATCGAGGCCGTAGCGCCGCCAATCGATCGAGCCGACGGCGCTCGTGATCGCGCAGGCGCCCTGCTGGAAGAGCAGGGGGACCCGATTGGCGAACCGGAGGAGCTGCAGAGGCTGGTCGGCCGGCAGCCCACCGCCGTAGACGAGGCCGACCTCCACGAGGAACGGGAACCCTCCGCGCACCTTTGGGGGCCGGCTGACGGGAGGCGCGAAGAAATCCGGGCGCACGTCGCCGAGCACGTTGCGCAGTCCGCGTTTGATGAGCATGGGGCCGATCGGGGAGAGACCCTCCGCCGAGGGGGCCACCAGTTCCACACTGCGAAGGCCGGCGAGGAGCTTCTCCTGGGCCTCGCCCGAGAGCGACGCCGGTGCCTCGCTGCCTTTGAGGCCGGCCGCCGCTACGACCTCGCGCGAGGTCCGCACGCTCACGCCGGCGAGGTCGCGGGAGAGCATTTCGCGGATGTTCTCACGCTTGGAGGCCTTCAAGAGGTAGCCGAGCTCGCCGAGCTCGAGTCCGTACGGATGCGGCAGCGTCTCCTTGGAGATGGGCGGTAGATCGCTCGTCGCGCGTTCGAAGGTGACCTTGGTCCCGTCCGGCTCCACGAGAACGATCCGCGCGTGCGGGTTGACGATCGCCGTGCCGCGGAGATACTCGAGCGGAGACTGCCGACCGCGAACGTACTTCGCCTTCAGGACGAGCTCGATGCGCGTGCCGTGCTCCCGGTCCCAGAGCCGGACCTCTTCGGAGATGATCCGGGGGAGGTTCTTTTGGGTGTCGAGGATGAGCTCGAGCACCCGCGCTCCTTCCTCCTCGGCGATCTTCGAGGTGATCCGGGCCGGGCGAGCGGTGGTGAGGCCCGCGTACAGCACCGCCGCCGAGATCCCGATCCCCTGCTGCCCGCGCGCCTGGCGGTTGGAATGGAATCGGGAGCCGTAGAGGAGACGGCCGAAGACGTTCGGGATCTCGCGCCGCACGATCCCCGGCCCGCTGTCCTCGACCGCCACCCGCAGCCGGTCGCCGCTCTCGCCCTCCTTCGAGATCTCCACCCGGAGGTCGGGCAGGATCCCGGCCTCCTCCGAGGCGTCGAGGCCGTTATCGACGGCCTCCTTGACCGTCGTCAGGAGGGAGCGCTGGGGGTTGTCGAACCCCAGGATCTGGCGGTTCCGCTCGAAGAACTCGGCGACCGAGATCTCGCGCTGCTTCGACGCCAATTGCTCGGCGATGGAACGGGCCGGGGCCACGAGAGTGCGAGGCACGATGGACCTCTATAAGTCCAAGGTTGGAGTCGAACGAAGCTCGATCCGGACGGCGTCCCGAGGTCAGAAGAAGTAGCGGCGCACGGTGAGCATGTAGACCACCAGGATCACGAGGAGGGCGAGGAGCACCGTGAAGGAGCCGGTCAGGACCAAGTAGGCGACCCCGGCGAAGGCGAACACGGTGACCGTCCACAGCGCCCAGACCTCCTGGCGCCACAGGCTGGTCGCCACCCCGAGGCCGACCCCGCCCACGACAAGCGTGATCATCGCGCCGAAGGGTCCCGCGAGGATGCCGGCGAAGTTGAGCGGGGCCGGTAGAACGCTCGTCGGCGTGGCCCATCCCATGTAATGGGAGATGAGGAAGAAGGCGGCTCCCACGATGGCGAGCATGCCGGCGGCCGCGATGAGGGCCGAGAGCACCGCCACGCCGATCGGGCGGCGTGGGACGTGGGCGAACGTCTCCCAGGACTCCGGGAGGTGGTCGAATTCATGGACCGTACCGTGGGCTGCCGGAGACATCGTTGGAGTCCCGTCCGAGCCGTTCGATGCGGCGGAGGCGACTATGTAGGTTTCGCTCCAGCGGAACGCTCAGAACCGGCGCTCGGCCGCCCCGTGGGCCAGCCGCTCGAGCAGCACGCGGTACGGTCCCGGGGGAACCGGAGCGAGCGCGCGGATCGCGCGCTCGGCCCAGAGCTGGGATTCGAGGGTGATCGGCTCTCGGACCCCCGCGGCATCGGCAAGCTCCCGCATGCGGATGAGGTGGCTCGCTTTCTTGTGCCGGCGCTGGAACAGTCGCTCGAACTCGGTCTGGCGCTTCGGGTCGAGCCGAGCGTAGGTCTCGATCGCGACGAGGGTGGGGTTTCCCTCCCGGAAGTCCGCGTAGAGCGGCTTTCCCAATAGGTCCGGGTCGCCGTAGACATCCAGTAGATCGTCCCGGATTTGGAAGGAGATGCCGAGCGACCGGCCGTACGTGCCGGCGGCGTCGATGGTGGCTTGGGGAGCTCCGGCGAGCTCCGCGACCGAGGAGAGGGCCGCCGCCACGATCGACGCGGTCTTCCGCTCGACCACGCGCAGGTAGTGTTCCCGGCCCGAGGCGAGATCGAACAGGGTATTCTCCTGGAGCACCTCGCCCTCGACCAGTTCCGCGCAGGCCTCCCCGCATCGGACGATGATCGCCTTCGGGTACTCGGCGGCGAGCTCGAAGGCGCGAACGAACAGGTAATCGCCCGTCACGATGGCGAGGGCCGTTCCATACGCACGGGGCATGGACGGCCTTCCTCGGCGCAGATCGGCGTGATCGATGACGTCGTCGTGCACGAGACTGGCGGTGTGAATGAGCTGGAACGCGGCCGCGAGCGACAAAAGGGGTTGGGTGGTGGTGGCGCCGAGGGCGCGCGCCATCGTCGCCATGAGGAGCGGACGCACCCGCTTGCCACCGGTGGAGCACGCGTAACGCGCCGCCTCGCTCAGTTGGGAGTACTGCGAACCCAGCGCCTGCTCTACCCGCCAATCGACGTCCGCGAGGTCGCGAACGAGCACCGGGAGGAGCGCGGAGAGCTCCGCGAGGGCCTCCGCCCCGATCGTTTGTCGGACGACCGCCTCGAGGGCCGAGGAATCGATGCCTGCGTCCGGAAGTGGATGACTGCTCGTCACGAAGCCCTCCCGAGGCGGCGCGGCCACCTCAGGCGCATCACCGCATCCAATCCCGACGCTCCAATATATCTCATTCCCAGCGTCAGGGCGAGGTCCGAACGGACGACCCGGTCGGTCGTTTCCTTGATCCGGTGGCCTCGGGCGAGGGGGGGGGCGAGGACCGAGCGCCAGGCAAGATCGTACTCGGAGAGAGGCGCGCCTTCCCGGGCGTGCCGCGCCGCCGCACGGCCCGCGAGCCAGCCGCTGAGCATCGCCGTCGGGATCCCTCCGCCGTTCGTGGCCATCACGAGGTTCGCGGCATCCCCACAGAACAGGGCCCGGCCGAACACGAGCGTGTCGGGCGGGGGCCCGATGGGGACCCACCAGCGGGTCCGGTCGCGGGCGACGCCGAGCCGCTCCCGCTTGAGGAAGCGGTCGAGCAGTGAACTGAGCGATTCGCCGGGCGGTAGCTCCGTGACACCGAGGCCGACGTTCGCGTCCGTCGAGCGCGGGAACGACCAGGCGTACCCTCCGGGAGCCGAGCGCCCGAAGTACAGGTCGATCTCATCACCGCCGACCCCGTCGGCGGTCGCGGTGATCATGCGGAACATCTCCCGGGAGGGCGCGAAGCCCACCGAGCGGGCGACGGTCGAGGTCGGGCCGTCGGCCCCGATGATGACCTTCGCGCGGACGGTCGTACCGTTCACCATCTCGACCCGCTCGCCGCTCACGCGCGCGACCCCAACGGGGTAGCGCAGCTCGGCCCCGGCGCCCTCGGCCGCGCAGGCCAGGGCCTTGTCGAACGCCCGTCGGGAGACCATGTAGCCCGCGAGTGGGAAGCGGAACCGGTGGCCCGAAGGAGAGACGCATGCCATCCAGTGGGTCTCCCGCAGGATCGTCTCCGGGGGGATCTGGAACGCCTCTTCGATCAGCTCGGGGGAGTGGAAGATGTCGGCGAGCTCGCCCGGGGTAGGCAGGAACTCGCCGCATTGGACGGGCTCTCCGAGCTCGGCGCGGCGGTCGAGCAGTAGGGTCCGCGCGCCCGCTTCGGCCGCGGCACGGGCGGCGAGGGAGCCGGCCGGCCCGGCGCCGACGACCACCACGTCGAACTCCTCCATAGGGCTCACGGTCCGGCGATGAGGAAGTGCTGCGCGGCGCTCTGGATCGGTCCGAGGATCACCTGAGGGAAGATGCCGAAGGTGACGATGACGACGGCGATGAGGGCGATCGTGCTCGCGCGGGCGTACCCGAGCCCGCCCACGGGGATGCGCTCGGGCGCCGGCGCGGTCGGGCCCGCCGCCGGGACTTCCACCACGGGATCTGGAGCGTCGAAGAACATCACCTTCAGCACTCGCCCATAGTAGAACACGGAGATCGCGCTGTTGAGCAGACCGGCGACCGCGAGCCAGATGAAGTAGCCTTGCGCCTGGACCGCCGAGCTGAACAGCACGAACTTCGACACGAAGCCGACCGTGAGCGGAACGCCCGCGAGGCTCAGGAGGATCAGCGCGAAGGCGACGCTCAGCCACGGCCGGCGCTGGCCGAGCCCCTTCCAGTCGGAGATGAGTGGGCCGATCCCGAGGCTCGCGACCGCGGCGACGACGAGGAAGGCCCCGGTCTTCATGAACGTGTGCGAGAAGATCTGCAGCGTGGCCCCGGCGATCGCCGGCGAGGTGGCGATCACAATGCCGATCATCATGTAGCCGACCTGGCTGATCGAGGAATAGGCGAGCATTCGCTTCATCTCCTTCTGCATCAGCGCGAGCACGTTGCCCACGGTCATCGTCACGACGGCGAGCACCCCCAGCACGATCTGGAAGATCGGCCCCGTGTTCAGCACTCCGGCGTTGAACGGATTGCTGGTGCCCGTGGTCGTGAAGAACAGCACCGGCCCCAAGAAGACCAGGAAGAACGCGAACAGCCCGATCTTCTTCGTGCCGCCCGCGAGGAACGCCGAGACGTCCGACGGAGCGCCGTCGTACACGTCGACAGCCCAGGCGTGGAAGGGGACCAACGTGACCTTGAACGCGAGCCCGGCGATCAAAAGACCGTATCCGAGGAGGATCAGCGTGGGGTATCCGACCGCGCCACCAACGCTCCGGATGTAGTACAGGTTCGTCGATCCATACGCGCCGAAGAGCAGTGACGCTCCGAAGAAGCTGATCACGGTCGAGAGCGCGCCGATGACGTAGAACTTCATCGCGGCCTCGAGGGAGCGGGGGTCGCGGCGCGTGTACCCGACGAGGAGGTACGTCGAGATCGCCGTCACCTCGATCGCGAGGAGCAGGAAGATCAGGTCGGAGGCGATGCCCACGAGGAGCATCCCGAGCGTGGCCATCCCAACGAGCGCGTAGAAGACCGCGGCGCCCTTCTCGTAGCTCGGTCGGCTCATCGAGGCGAGGCTCACGAGGAGGGTCGCCGAGAGGAAGATCGCCTGGAAGACGAACCCGAGGCTCGTGAACGAGTATAACGGAGTTCCCACGACGGCGAGCGAGATGTCAATCTGGCCCGCCGGCACCGTGGAGAGCGCGGCGAACGGAAGGAACCCTAGATCGGCGATCACGAACAGGAGCGCAAGGAGCGTCGCCCCGACCGTGATCGACCCGAACACCTCGATCCGCTTGACGCCGAGGACGTCGAGGATGAGCACGAGGAGAACGCCCACCAGGACGAGGATCTCCGGGAGGAACGGCAGCGCGAAATCCGCGAAGGTCATCGACCGCCTCCGTTCATCCGTGCCACCCCGTGATCGGCGACATCGTGATCACGTTCACGAGCAGGAACGGCAGTACCCCGAAGATGACGGTGAGCGCCGCGAGCATGCCCATCCCGAGCCCTTCGGCCGGCGGGACGTCGTGCGCGTCGTTCGGGATCCCTTTCGGAGGACCGAACAGCACGCGCTGCATCATCCAGATGTAGAACGCCGCGGTGACGACGAGCCCGATGAGCGGGATCAGCACGAGGTACGTGAGCCCGTCCCACGTGGCGAGCAGGGCCGCGAACTCGGCGGGGAAGCTGATCAACGCGGGTAACCCGAGCGACGCTAAGCTCCCGATCATGATCAACGAGGCGAGGATCGGCGTGCGCGAGTTGATGCCCCCGACGCTCGGGATGTCGCGCGTCCCGTAGGTATGGTGGAACGTCCCCGCCCCCATGAACAGGAGCGCGCTGACAACGCCGTGCGCGAACATGAGCAGCACCGCGGCCGTGAGCCCGAGCGCGGAGTTCAGGGAGATCGCGAGGAGGACGATCCCCATGTGGTTGATCGACGAGTACGCGATCATCCGCTTGAGATCGCGCTGGGAGAGCGAGAGCACGGCTCCCCAAACGATCGACAGGAACGCGACGAAGAACAGGATCGGATCGACCTGGGTCAGCGTGGTCGGTAGGATGATCACCGCCCACCGGATCAGCCCGTAGCCTCCGAGCTTGAGCAACAGCCCGGCGAGCAGGACCGAGCCTCCCGTGGGAGCCTCGACATGCGCGTCGGGCAGCCAGGTGTGGAACGGTACGATCGGGAACTTGACGCCGAAGCCGAAGAACAGCGAGAGGAAGAGCACCACCGGGACGATCCCTGTGAGACCCTGGGCCGCGGCGTAGATCGAGGAGAAGTCGAACGAGCTGGCCCCGGAGTAAAAGACGAGGGCCAGCAGACCGATGAGCATGACGATCGATGCGACGTGGGTGTACACGAAGAATTTGAGCGCGGCGTACCGGCGGTTGGGGCCGCCCCAGTACCCGATGATGAAGAACATCGGGACGAGCACGGTCTCCCAGAACAGGAAGAACAGGAGGATGTCGAGCGAGACAAAGACCCCGAAGCTCCCGAGGCACGTCATCAGGACGAGGCCGAACCAGGCGGAGGGGCGCTTCGTCTCGTTCCAGGTGTACACGACCGTCGCGATCTGGAGGAACCCCGTCAGCAGGATCAGGATCAGCGAGATCCCGTCGATCCCGACCGTGAAGTTGATCTGCAGCCAGGACAGGCTGATCCATGGATACGACTGGTACTCCCCGAACTGCGGGACCAGCGAGCTCGACCGGCCCGGCCAGCTCGTGTAGCCGAGGAACATCAGGCCGATCTCGAGGAGGAAGACGACCGAGGTCGCGAGCGCCACCCAGCGGGCCCACCGACCGCTCGCGAAGGTGAGCACCGTGCCGGCCGCCAGCGTGCCGAGGGTGATCGGTATGATCGGGAGGGTCGAGAAATCCATCTAGCCACCTCCGAACAACGACGCGAGGTACGGCGCGACGAACAGCAGGAGAACGAACACCGCGATGACCCCGGCGACGACATACGCGGCGTAGTCGGAGACGAGCCCGGTCTGGATCCGACGCATCCCGTCGCTCATCGAGCGGAACGAGCGTTCGAACCCCTTCACGGCACCGTCGATGACGAACCGGTCGAAGAAATCGGCGGCCCGGGCGACCGTGTACATGCCGACCATCCCGACCCAATCGTAGGCCGCCTTGACGTGGTACCGGGCGAGGAGGAGGTTGCGGATCGAGTGGGCGGGCGAGCTCGCCCTGAGCTCGTAGACGCGGCCGTTGCCCCAGAGAACCCACGCGAGGAGGATCCCGGCGCCGGCCAGCGTCACCGAGATCGCCGAGAGGAGGAGGTCGGTCGGTCCGTACGATGGGGGCACGTTGGTCGCAAGGCCGGGGATCCCCGTGAACAGCGACCCGAAGCTCGGGACGAAGACGAAGAGTCCGGCGACGACCGCGAACCCGGCAAGGACCATCATCGGTACCAGCATCACCCAGGGGACCTCGTGCGCCGCGGGCAGGCTGGCATCTCGGGTGCGTTCGCCGGAGAAGGCGAGGAAGTAGACCCGGAAGATGTAGTAGGCCGTCAGGAAGACCGTTACGAAGGCCAGGATGAAGAACGGCCAGTACTCCGGGTGCGCCCCGAGCTGGCTATACACCGACGCCAGGACGTCGTCCTTGCTCCAGAACCCGGCGAACGGCGGGATCCCCGAGAGCGCGAGCGCGCCGATTAAGAACGCGATCGACGTGTAGCGCATCTTCTTCGCAAGACCGCCCATCCGGAACAGGTCCTGCGTGACGATCGTGTGGATGATGGCGCCCGCGGCAAGGAACAAGAGCGCCTTGAAGAACGCGTGCGTGAACAGTTGATACAGGCCGACCATGGCGAAGCCGGCTCCGACGGCGAGGACCATGTAGCCGAGCTGACTGATCGTCGAGTACGCGATCACCCGTTTGATGTCGGTATTGACGACGGCCATGGTGGCCGCGTAGAAGGTGGTGAACCCTCCGACCGCCACGATCGCGAACAGGACGGTCGAGGTGTACCCTCCGAGGAAGATGCTCCCCACGACCAGCAGATAGACGCCGGCGGCGACCATCGTCGCAGCGTGGATGAGCGCGGAGACGGTCGTGGGGCCTTCCATCGCGTCCGGGAGCCACACATCGAGGGGGAACTGGGCGCTCTTGCCGGCGGCTCCGCCCAGCAACATGAGACCCGCGACGGTGAGCAGCGTGCTGCTCCCCGGGGCGCCGATCGGGATGAACGACGTACTCCCGTGGACGAACAGGAAACCGTTCGCGGCCCAGCCGCCGTTCGGGCCGGTCATCGCGTAGACCGAGAAGTAGATGAAAATTCCGAGGAGGAACATCACGTCGCCGATCCGCGTGACCAGGAACGCCTCCTTCGCCGCGCTCGAGGCGCTCGGCTTGCGCCAGTAGAACCCGATGAGGAAGTACGAGCAAACGCCGACGAGCTCCCAGAACAGGAAGAACTCGAGCAGGTTGTCGGAGAGGACCACGCCGAGCATCGCCGTCAGGAACAGCGAGAGCAGCGCGTAGTACCGAGGGAGACCCTCGTCGTGGTGCATGTACCCTACGGAGTACAGCATCACGAGGAATCCGACGACCGTGACCACGATGAGCATCAACGCCGAGATCGGATCGACGAGCGTCCCCACGACGAAGGAGACCCCGTTGGCGAACGGTCCGGAGGCGCCGACGTGGAACCAGGTGTAGCTGACGTCGGTGTACGAGTTCGGGTTCAGCATCTCGCCGACCGCGATGAGGACCCCGAGCACCATCGCCGCTCCCGAGAGAAGGACCGCGATCCAGCCTCCGTGCTCGAACCGTCCGAGGTGCTTGCCCAGGACCCCGATGATCACGAAGGCGAGTGCCGGAAGGAGCGGTACGAGGAACGCCCAGCCGAACAGGATCGATAGGTCCATCGAGACTCCTCCTCAGTTCCTCAGGGTGGTCGAGTCGGCGACGTTGATCGATCCCTTCGAACGGTTGAGCGCGAGCACGATCGCGAGTCCCACCGCGATCTCGGTCGCGGCGAAGCCGATCAGCACGACCGCGATCGACTGACCGGATAGCCCGCTCGTCGATCCCGCGTTCACGGGCGCCAGCGCGGCGAAGTAGACGAAGTTCAGGATCGCGGCGTTCATCCCGATCTCCAGCGAGACCAGGAGCAGGATGAAGTTCCGACGCGTGAGGATCCCGAAGATCGCGATCGCGAAGAGCGCGAAGGACAGAGCGAGGAACCCGGTGATCGCGAGCGTCGTCATCTATTCGCGACCCTCCCGTACGAGGTAGATCGCGCCGATCAGCGCGCTGAGCATCACGAGACCGAGAAGGAGGAGCCACGGCCCCCCGGGGCCGAAGAGGTTCTGGGAGAGGAGGGACGGGTCGTAGGAACGGACGGTGAGCTCACCTTGGGGGAACTCGGGTAAGGCGATCAGCAGGAAGATGAACGCCACGACGGCGAGCGCCACCGGAACCGCCGTGATCCCGGTCGCGGCCTCCCGGGAGAAGATCCGCTTGCGCGTGACCATGATACCGAACAGGAGCAGGATCGTCACCGCGCCGGCGTACACGCCGAGCTGGAGGACCCCCAGGAAGGGGGCGAGGAGGAGGAAGTAGAGCGCGGCGAGGTCGACGAAGAACACCCCGATCCAGACGATCGTGTGGATCAATTCGCGCACGAGCAGGGCCAGCGTGCCCGTGACAATCGCGATCAAGGCGAGGGCGAGGAACGCCAGTTCCTCGGGGCTCACGTGCGAGTCCCCCAGAACAGGCATTCCTTCGGGCAGACGCTGATGCAGGTACCGCAGCGCACGCAGTCGGAATCGTTAACGACCGGCTCCTTCCAGATCCGCTTCGCGACCTTCTCCCCGGGCTTCGGCTCGGCCTTCGGGATATCGAGCATGGTGATGCAATTGGTGGGGCAGTCCCGCGCGCATGCGTTGCATCCGATGCACAGCGGCGGTTCGAGCAGGATCGCGTCCTCGTTCGCCGGCCGCTCGACGCGGACCGGATTCATCGGAAGCTTTCGCTCGAAGACTTCCTGGAGCTTCTGGGGGGAGTAGACCATCTCCGCGCGCTTGGTGACCGACAGCTCGTAGCGCGTGGTCATCGTGAGGCAGCCCTCGGGGCAGGCGTCCGAGCAGAAGCCGCAGTAGCTGCACTTTCCGTAGTCGATCTGGGGGCTCTTCTTCGGGTGCTTCGGGTCCCCACCGGGGACCGTGACCATGTCGATGCACAGATCCGGGCAGCTGAACGCGCACAGGTTGCAGCTGATGCACGTGGCGATGTTCAGCGCGTGCACGCCTCGGTAGTTGTCCCAGATGTGCCCGACCCCGATGGGCATGCCGGAGCCGACCCCGACGCGGTCGCGGAACTTCGGGTCCTCGAGGCGCTCGAACGGGTAGACGATCGTGCTCGGCCGGATGAGGCTGCGACCGAACTGACGGGCCGCCGTGAGCATCGGCCGGGCGACCCACAGGATCGACCGGCTCGGCTTCGTTTTCTCCTCGGCCTGTGCACCCGCCATGGATCGTTGCCTGCTCATCCCCCCAGGTTCGGGAGGCAACCGAAGACCGGGATGCACTTGGCGAGGACGAGTCCCGCCGCGAGCACGATCGAAACGAGGCTGAGCGGGATCATGCGGTTCCAGCCCACACGGAGGAGCTGGTCGGTGCGCACGCGAGGCAGCGAGGCTCGGATCCAGACGAAGACGGTGAACACCGCGTAGGCCTTGAGCATGAACCAGAAGATGCCCGCGAGCGGGAAGCTCGTCCAGGCGCTCGGCACCCAGCTCGGCATCGTCCAGCCGCCGAGGAAGAGCAGGACGATGAGGAAGCATCCGAGGAGGACTCGAACGTAGTCGGTGAGCATGAAGTACGCAAACATCATCCCGCCGTACTCGGTGTTCCAACCCTCGACCAGCTCCGCCTCGGCCTCGGGGAGATCGAACGGGATCCGTTCCATCTCGGCGAGCATTCCGGCGACGAAGACGACCATCGCGAGGAAGAGCGGTCCCCAGTACCAGTAGTTCTGCTGTTCGGCGACGATCGTGTCGAGGCTGAACGTGCCGGAAACGATGACGACGGCGACGATCGCGAGGAGGATCGGGACCTCGTAAGCGATCATCTGCGCGGCGGAGCGCATCCCGCCGATCAGCGAGTACTTGTTGTTGCTCGACCAGGCGCTGATGAAGATGAAGAGCGGCGCGAAGGAGAAGATCGTGATCGCGAGCAGGAGGCTCAGGGGGAGATTCCCGGAATTCCATCCCGTGGAGATGGGGAGGATGGCGAAGATGACGAGGCTCGTGACGAGGTAGGCGGTCGGGCCGACGAAGAACCCCATCGAATCCGCGTCCCGGGGGCGCACGGTGTCCTTGCGGAACAGTTTGAACCCGTCCGCGAAGTTCTGCAGGAGCCCGGCGTAGCCGACGTGCATCGCGCCGCGCCGGTCCATGAACCGCCCGAGGAGCTTGCGCTCCCACCAGATCAGGAAGATCGTGTTGAGCATGCTCGCGGCGAGCAGGATGACCCCGAAGATCAGGATCCCCAGCGCATCGATCGTGTTCCCGTTCGTCAGCCAACCCTGGATCGGCGCCGGAAAGATCGATCCCACGCCGTTGAGCAGGATCGACGAGAGAGCGGTGGAGACGGAAAGCAGCGAAGTGGTCATCGATCGTGCGCCCTCCTACCGGTCGACTTCCCCGACGCAGACGTCGACGCTGCCCATGATGGGGGGGATGTCGGCGACCCGGTAGCCGACCAGGTACTGCCGGGCCGCGCTGACGTTGGCGAACACGGGCGAGCGGAACTTTACGCGATAGGGGTGCTCGGATCCTTCGTTCACCACGTAGGCGAGCGCCTCGCCGTGCGGCTCCTCGATCGCGGAGAAGCCGAGCCCCTTCGGATAGTTGCGCTTGAGCAGGTAACCCTCCCGGCCGACGGGAGCGTACGGCGCTCCGAGCCAGCGGGGAAGCTCCTGCGCCAGCACCGGCCCCGGGTGGTGCTCGAGCCAGTCGAGCGTCTGGCGGATGATTCGGATCGACTGGCGCATCTCCTCCATCCGTACGAGGTAGCGCGCCGTCACGTCCCCCGCCTCCGCGAGGGCGACATCGAACTCGAGCCGGTCGTACGCCGAGTAGGGCCGGTCCTTCCTCAGGTCGCGGCGGACGCCCGCGCTTCGGAGCATCGGACCGGTGATCCCGTGATCGATGCAGGCCCGCGCGTTCATCACGCCGAGGCCGTCGCAGCGCTTGTGGAAGATGTCGGAGTTGAGGCAGAGCTGGTCGTACTCGACGAAGCGGTCCATGAGCCAGTCGCAGACCTTGCGCGCCTCGCCGATGAACCCCGGAGGCAGATCGTTGCGAACTCCGCCGACCCGCATGTACTCGCATGTCATCCGGGCGCCCGTGTAGCTCTGGAAGAGATCGAGGACGAGATCGCGGTCCCGCATCCCATAGAGGAACGGCGTCATCAGCCCGATGTCCTGGACAAAGGCGGCGTACCACATCACGTGGGAACCGATCCGCTGGAACTCGTCGCTCATCACGCGGATGTACTCGGCGCGCTCGGGCGGCTCGACGTGGAGCGCCTGCTCCGCCGCGAGGACGTACAGGTGCTCCCAGGACAGTCCGGCGACGTAGCAGCAACGATCCATCAGGGTGATCACTTCGTTGTAGTGACGATCCTCGCTGATCTTCTCGATCCCTCGATGCAGGTATCCCATCTCGGGGTCGACGTCCAGGACCTGCTCCCCGTCGATCTTCACGCGGAGATTCCACAGGCCATGCGTCATGGGGTGCTGGGGCCCCATGTTGATCCACATCTCAGACATGGCGCGTCTTCACCTCCAGTTCCTCTGGCTCGTGAAGCTTGAAGGAGCGGAGCAGCGGGTTGAACGCGTACCCATCCGGCATCAAGAGGTGGCGCAGGTCCGGGTGGTGGTCGAACTGGATCCCGACGAGCTCCCAGGTCTCTCGTTCGTGCCAGTTCGCGCCGGGCCACACCGCGCTCGCGGTTTCGATGTGCGGGGCGTCTCCGACCAGGTCGGCCGACAAGAACAGGTAAGCGACGCGGCGATCGGACCAGACCGTGTAGATGACCTCGCGGTGGTCCACCCAATCGATGCCGCCGACCATCGACAGATGGTCGAAGCCGAGGTCGTCGTGCACCGCGCGGAAGACCTCCAGCGCCGCCTCCGGGCGGAACTTCACTCGGCCGAGCGTCCGGGCAAACGGGATGAGCGAGAGCATCCGGTCGCCGAGGTGACGAGCGAGTTCCTGAGCCCACTCCTCCGCTGCCATACCTCCCCTACAGCGCCCGCGGAGTCCCGAGCGGGACTACTCCTTTCGCTCCCGAATGAGCTGTTCGAGCTTCAAGATCCCATCGAGCATCGCCTCCGGGCGCGGCGGGCACCCGGCGATGTAGAGGTCCACGGGGACGAGCTTGTCGACGCCAGGCACGACCGAGTACGCCGTCCGGAACGGGCCACCGCCGGTGGCGCAGTTGCCCATCGCGATGACCCACTTCGGCTCGGGCATCTGCTCGTAGAGCGTGACGAGCTTGTGCGCCACCTTCCACGTCACGGTCCCGTTGACGATCATGAGGTCGCACTGGCGCGGAGACGAGCGCGGCACGACCCCGAAGCGCTCCGCATCCCAGCGGGCGCCGAACGCCGCCGCGAACTCGATCGCGCAGCAGGCGAGGCCCCAGTGGAGTGGGAAGAGCGAGTTCCGTCCGGCCCAGTTGAAGATGGGCCGGGTCAGCTTGTCCCGGCCTTGCTCCGCGATCATGGCGCCGAGGGCCTCCTTCGCGGCGGGGATAAACTGCTGGGCGCGGAGCGCCTCAATCTCAAGGAACGGAACGGCGGGGGCCGCGTCGGCCATCGGAAGGACCGAGGACGGCATGGCGGGGGCGGGAGCCAGCGGTCGAGGGACGTTCTCGGGAGCCGCGCTCATACGACCCACCGGCGCTCGCCGCTGAGCGCGTAGTAGATGCCGATGATCGCCAGAATTGCGAACCCGAAGGCGATGAAGGCGGGGTACCAGGAGGAGTTGACGCCCCGGAACGTCAGCGCCCACAGCGCGAGAATGAACCCGATCACGTCGACCGCGACGAACACGATCGCGAAAGCGTAGTGCTGGGTGGGGAAGTCGATCTGCGCCTCACCCTCGGCCTCCTCGCCGCATTCGTACGTCGTGAGCTGAAGGTAGGAGCGCCGTCGCTTCGCCCCGAGCATGCGGTTCGCGAAGATCGAGCCGATGCCGAAGGCGGCCGCGATGCCGGCGAAGACGAGGAAAGTGTCCAGTCCCGCGTCCATCCGTGCTGCCCTCCTTCCGGTCGGCCTCTGTTCCGTTGGACCCCATTTCGTTATTTAAGGCCTGACCCGGGTTCGGGCGAACGGGCCGATTTCCTGCCGCGGGGCTGACGGGGACCGGACCCCGTTATCTTCCGGGCATCCTGATGGCGTTCGTATGCGTGAACCGGAGTTCCGGCCGCCGCTCGCGCTGGTCGGGAAGCACCTGGAGCTGGTCCCACTCCAGACCGAACACGCCCCGGCGCTCTCGGAAGCCGGTCGAGATCCGAAGGTTTGGACGTACATCCGATCCGGCGCCGCGACGACGCTTTCTGCGATGACCGCTCAGATCGGAGTACTGCTCGAGCGTCAACGAGCGGGTACCGATCTCTGCTTCACGGTCCGGCGGTTGCCCGGCCACGAGCCGGTCGGGATGACCCGGTTCCTACGGGTCGATCGGGAAAGTCGTGGCGTAGAGATCGGTGGGACCTGGTACGATCCCGCCTACTGGCGGACCCCTCTGAACACCGAGGCGAAGTACCTGCTCCTCCACCATGCCTTCGACGTCGAGCACGTCCACCGGGTCCAGCTCCAGACCGATGCGCGGAACGTACGCTCGCAGCGGGCCATCGAGCGGCTGGGAGCGGTCCGGGAGGGCCAGATGCGCGAGGACGTGCTCATGCCGGACGGCGTGTGGCGCTCTTCCGTGCTCTACAGCATCCTCGAGTCCGAGTGGCCGGCCGTGCGCCGGAGCCTGGAAGAGAAACTGGCCCGTCCCTGGCCGACTCCCGCCTGAGGCTCGGCGGTCCCGCGAACGCTACTGCGACGGGAACTTCGGCGGGCGCTTCTCGCGGAACGCGCGGATGCCCTCGGCGAGCTCCGGCCCGCGGGCCGCCTCGACCGCGCCTCGGCGCTCGAGCGCCATCTGCCCCTCGATGCGTTCGGTGAATGCCGAATGGAGAAGCCGCTTGGTCCATCCGTAGGCGAACGTCGGTCCGCGGGCGAGTTCGTCCGCCCGTTCGATGCGACGCTGCTCCAGAGCCCCGGGCGCGAGCACTTCGTGGACGAGCCCGAGCTCGAGCGCCCGCGCGGCCGGGATGCGCGCGTTCGAGAACAACATCTGTTGAGCGAGCCCGATACCGAGGTAGTGGGGAAGGAAGTAGGTCAGTCCGCCGTCCGGGACCGCCCCGAGCTGGGAGAACGCCGGCACTAGGACGGCGGAGTCGCTCGCGATGCGCCAATCGGCCGCGAGCGCGAGGGATAGACCACCGCCGGCCGCCACGCCCGGCAGGGACGCGAGCACCGGCTTCGGCATGCTGACGATCTCGCGGATGGCGTGCTCCATCTCGGCCGTGAGTTCGTGGAACAGCTTCGGGAGCGTTCCGGTGGCCCGCGCTTCCTCCATGACGGACACGTCTCCGCCCGCGCTGAACGAGTCACCGGCTCCGGTCAGCACCACGACCCGGGCGGCGGTGTCGAGGCTCGCGCGCTGGAGCGCTTCGCGCAGCGAGGTCATCGACAGGACATCGAGCGCGTTGCGCCGCTCGGGCCGGTTGATCGTGATCGTGAAGACGGCCCCGTCGCGCCCGGCTCGGATCGGCTCCATACTCGTCCCGGTCCCTTCGGGGCTCCGGCCCATATAGGCCCATCGGGGACGACGGGCCGGAAGTCCTACGGCCGCTCGGTCGACGTCGGGGGAGCCTTCTTTGGAGGGGTGGGGGGCGGTACCGGTGCGATGTCGTCGGCGCCCGGCAGATCCGGCGTCGGGGTCTTCGCGCTGTGGCCGAAGGGAGCCACCATCCGGGTCGACTCGGCGGACTCCGCCTTGATCTCGTCCTCGATCGATTGGATCTCCGTCAGGAGTTCTTCCTGTCGTGGGATCGGCCCGAGGATGCTGTCCATCGTTCCGATGTGTTTCTCGAGGTCCTCCATCGAGTTGAGTGGGCGGTCGGGGGTTTGCCGCCCGGCGCCGAGGTACTCCGAGGCGCCCTCCATCAGGCGCGTGAACTCGAAGGGGAAGAGGATCTTGGTGGCCTGACCATCGCCCACCCGCTGTAGGGTGTCGAGCGAGAGCACCGTGAGGGCCTTCGCATCGAGCGCGGTCGCGCCGAGAGCGAGGATGCGCAAGCGCTGGGCCTCTCCCTGCGCCTGAAGGATCGTAGCCACCCGCTGGCCCTCGGCCTCGAGGATGGCGGACTGCCGCACGCCTTCCGCTTGCAGGATGCGGGAGCGCTTCTGACCCTCGGAGACCAGGATCGCCGAGCGCTTCTCTCCGTCGGCGCGCAGAACGGCCGCGCGTCGCTGGCGTTCGGCGGAGGTCTGTTCCTCCATCGCCGTCTTAACCGGGCCGACCGGGTCGACTTCCTTGATCTCGACCGCCTCGACCCGGACGCCCCAGCGGTCCGTCGCCTCGTCGAGGATGTCGCGCAGCCGGGTGTTGATCCGCTCGCGGTTGTACAGGATCTCATCGAGTTCCATGTCGCCGATCACGGACCGGAGCGTGGTCTGCGCGAGCGCGACGGTAGCGAGGTGGTAGTTCTGTACCTGGAAGATCGCCTTCGGCGCGTCGACGACCTTGATGTAGATGATCGCGTCGACGTTCGTGGGCGAGTTGTCCTTCGTGATCACTTCCTGACGGGGGACCTCGAGGACCTGCGTTCGCAGGTCGATCTTGAGGACGGTGGCGAGCGGGCTGACGATGTTGAACCCGGGGTTGATGATGCGCTTGTAGGATCCGAGCAGGGTGACGATCCCCTGCTGGTACGGTTGGATCGTGTAGATCATCCGGGCCAGAAGAACGAGGAGTACGAACAGCGCGATGACGACCCCGACGATCAGACCCGTGTAATCCATCGGAATCAACCCTCCACGCGCCACCGGCCCAGCGAACGGGCGAAGCTAACTGTTTCGATACCGGTCATGGGGGTACTCCCGACGGTTCCGAGACCGATGCGATGACTTCCACCGACACCGACACGCCCGAGCCTCCGACCACCCGGACGTGGGTCCCCGGAGCGATCGCCACGTCGGCGCGGGCGGACCAGACCTCCGAACCGATGCGGACCTTACCGCGGAGAGTGTCCGGGAGCACCGGGGCGATGATCACGCCTTCCTGACCGACCAGCGTTCCGACCGTGGTCGACATGGGAGCATGAACGGGCGCCACCCACCTGTAATAGGGAATCTCAAGCAGGGCCCCCGCGACGGCGGCCACGATGATCAGGATGATGCCAAAATCGCTGTCGAGAAGGGCGTTCGGAAGGAAGATCCACAGGAACCCCGCCATCAAGAGGACCGATGCCGGGATCAGCAGCAGCGCTCCGGGGTGGATCAGCTCCGCCGCGAGCAGGATGATCCCCGCGACCAGGAGGATGATCCCTATCGTGTCGTCCACCACGGATGCGGCTCCGCGACATCGAACCGTCGGCTGCCCATAAGGATTGACCGGAGGTCCCAGGCGCCGGCGCGCCCCGAGTCGCTAGCGGATGTAGGTCTGGGTGCTCGCGAGATCGAACCGGGGAACGATGCGGATCCGGCTCCCGTCCCCTCCGGCGGCGTACGAGAGGAAAGGGTACATTTGCCAGAGGTCGCCTTCGGCCATGTGGGTGGCCGGATGATCCGGTCCGAAGGCGGTGCGCGTCACCCGCGCCGTCACCTGCCGAACCGAGCGTTCGTCGATGTAGCCGATGGAGTGCAGGTATTCGTGGGCGAGGATCACGTAGACGAAGGAGTTGAACTCCCGAGTCGAGGTCGCGTGCTCCCGCATCGCCCGAAGGAGCCCTTCGTTCATCACGATCACGTTCCCGGCGACCTGCCAGTACGCGCCGACCGCGGGTGGGAGGTTCGATAGCGCGAGGCCGAGGCCCGGGCGCTCCTGTCCGAGCACGTAGTGGACCGCTCCCCGCACGACCCGGAAGACGGCGTCGAAGTCGGCGGGGCGGTCGAGCGTGACGGCAAGGGTGAACGGCCGAGGCTCGTGCGGGAATGCAGGCGGTTCGGGGCCTACGCCCGGTGACCCCACCCGGGGTGTGCCCGGGGCGAGCGGCAGGATCGACATCGCCTGAACAACGTCGCCCATCCCTGATATAGCGGTGGTTACGGAGGAACCACCTACTGGGGCGGGCGAGCGGCTCGCCGGAGGCACCCTCCAGGAACTCCCGACAACCTATCATGCCTCGCGCGGTGGCGGCCGCGCATCATGACCAATCCTCAGGAGATGGCCTTCCCCCGCCGCAAAGAGCGTTTCGAAGACCGGCGCAAGGAGTCGCAGGACCGCAAGGTCCTGGACGAGTTCTTCGACCACGCCACGCTCCTTGCGGTCTCCCGGCTCATGCACCGCGGAGCGTTCGACACGGTGGACTACCCGATCTCCACGGGCAAGGAAGGCGGCGTCTTCCGGGCGACGAAGGGTAGTGAGTACCGCGCTGTGAAGGTCTACCGCATCGGCAACACGACGTTCCGGCACCTGCCTCCCTACACCCTGGAACAGCTTGGGCGGGAGACGAGCGTCGGCAACTTTGCAGGATTGATCAGCGCCTGGACCCGTCGCGAGCATACGATCCTCGGCCAGCTCACCGCCGCGGGGGTGCGCGTGCCCAAGCCGTACGTCCACTTCCGCAACGTGCTCGTGATGGAGTTCATCGGGACCGACGGAGGTGCGGCCCCGCGACTGCGGGACGCCACGGTCGACGACCCGGCGGCCCTGTACGAGGACCTGGTGGCTCAGCTCAGCCTGATGATCCGGCCCGGGCGGCTGGTGCACGGCGACCTCTCCCCGTGGAACGTCCTCTACTGGGAGGGCAAGTGCGTCCTCATCGACGTGGCCCAGGCGATCCCGGCGGACCATCCCGAGGCGCGCCGTCTCCTCGATCGCGACATCGCGAACTTCGTGAAGTTCTTCAAGGGGCTCGATTTCAAGGTCACGAAGGAGGAGTTCCTCCACGCGATCGGGGCCGACCACGTGGGGAAGCGCTCGTAACATGCCGACGCTCTACGCCCGCATTCCCGACGACCGGATCGGGGTCCTCATCGGCCCCGGTGGTCAGACCAAGCGCGAGATCGCCCGTCGGACCGGGGCGAGCATCACGATCGAGGACGAGGGGCAGGTCCGGATTACCTCCCCCGACACCGAGCCCGAGCACGCGATGATGGGACGGGACGTGGTGCTGGCGGTCGGACGGGGATTCTCTCCTCCGCGCGCGCTCCGCCTCACCAAAGAAGGCACGGTCCTCACCATCCTGGACATCAAGTTCGAGACCGGGAAGCGCGCGAAGGGGGCGCTGCGTCGCATCCGATCGCGCCTGATCGGCACGGACGGTCGCGCGCGGGCCCGCATCGAGGAGCTCTCGGGCTGTTCGGTGAGCGTCTACGGAGCGACCGTCTCCCTCATCGGCGAGGAAGCGCAGATGGAGCGCGCGACGCGCGCGGTCGAGCTGCTCCTGCGCGGCAGCGAGCACTCCACCGTCTTCCACCTCCTCGCTCGCCTGCGCCGCGACGACCTGGCCGCGGAAGCGCTCGACCCGCTGGACGATGACGAGCTCGCGGGGTGAGTCGTGGCGAAGACGGTCGCGCTCGACGGACCTGCGCTCGCGTGGGCTCGGCGACAGTTCGCCCGGTACTACGCCGAGACAGTGGTCGAGCCACCGTACCGGTTCGCGCGCCGCGAGTTCGCGGCCTTCCCGTTCTCGACCGAGACGCTCATGCGCCGGCACGAGGCCTTCCGGACGGTGGAGGAGTATCGAGCCTGGCTCCCCCGTGAGGTCCCGCGCCACGTCTACTATTCCACGGCGTACTACCGCAAACCTTCCGAGCCGACCATGGCGGCGAAGGAGTGGCTCGGGGCGGACCTTATCTTCGATCTGGATTCGGATCACCTCCGGGGGGCCGAGCACCTCGATTACGCCGGCCAGCTCGCGCGGGTCAAGGTGAAACTGCGCGAACTCGTCGACGACTTCCTGTTCGGGGATTTCGGCATCGATCCCGCGGACGCGTCGCTCGTCTTCTCCGGCGGTCGCGGGTACCACGTCCACGTCCGGAACGAAGCGTTCCTCAGTCTCACGAGCCCGGAGCGGCGCGAGCTGGTCGATTACCTCGTGGGTTCCGGGTTCGATCCCCACGACGCGGTCACGGCGAGGTCCGCGGGAGGCCCAAGCTCGTGGACCCCGTCCGACGCCTCCCCCGATGAGACGGGGGCCCCGGGCCACCTTCCGGGCAAGGTCCGCCAGCTCGCGCCTGCCGACGCTCCGGGTTGGAAGGGCCGGACGACGCGCGCGGTCCTCGATCTGCTCGCGCACTGGGAAGCGATCGGGGTCGACGAGACCGCGAAGGAGATCGCGGCCCTCGGGATGGGCCCGGCGCGCGCGAAGCGGCTTGCCCGGATGTTCGTCGAGGAGGGCGGAAGCCGGAGGGTCCGGACGAGCCTCAGCCTCGATGTCTTCGACAAGGATCTTCCCAAGGAGTTCTGGGACGCCGTGCTCGCTCGGGCGGCGATCCGGGTCGAGGGCGAGACGGATGCTCCCGTCACGACGGACATCCATCGGCTCATCCGCCTACCGCGATCGCTGCACGGTGGTACGGGATTCCGTGTTCTACCGTTGACCCGCGAGACGCTCGACGCGTTCGATCCGTTCCGCGACGCGCCGCTGCGTTCGACCGGTGAGGAACGCCAGCGCGTGACGTTCACGACGGTCGTTGACTACCCGTTCCCGGAGGGCGTGCGCGGCACGCCCGGCGCGTCCGAGGAGCTCTTCACGCCGACGGCGCTGTTCCTGGTGTTGCGGGGGGAGGCGGAGCTTCCGCCTTCACCGGGATGACGAGCCGGCCGATGCGCTCGATCGCGGCCTCGACCTGATCCCCGGCCTGGAGGCGTCGGCTCTCCTTGCCGAACTCGAAGCCCGGGCTTCCCGCGAGCGTGCCGAGGGAGATGAGATCCCCCGGCTCGAGGGTGATGCCGCGGGAGAGGTGCTCGATGATCTCGGGAATGCGGAAGATGTAGTCGTTGGTGTCGCCGCCCTGCCGCACGACGCCCCCGACCTTCAGCTCCATGACGAGCGGGTACGGGTTCCCCATCTCTTCCTTCGGGACGATCCAGGGACCGACCGCCATCGTTGCGTCGAACCCTTTGCCCATCACCCAGTCGACGACGCCCTCGCTCGGGTACTGCAGGTCGCGGTAGCCCATGTCGAGCACGATCGTGTAGCCCGCCACGTAGTTCATCGCCTCGGACGCCGAGATGTGCTTGCCGCGCTGACCGATCACGATGGCGAGCTCGAGCTCGACGTCGGGGAACGTCCCGGCCGGGTTCAGGACGAGCGGCTCGCTGGGGCCGACCAGGCTATTGAAGAAGCGGGTGAACACGTACGGCCGGGCCGGGAGCGGTTTCCCTTGCTCGGCGACGTGGCTCTTGGAGTTGGACGCGAGACAATAGATCTTCACCCCGCGCACGACCGGGGCGAGGAGCTTCACGCCCTCCTCCGGCTTGAACAGGAAGCGGGCGCCGGTCGCGGCCCGCGGGGTCCACCCGGCCTTGCGACGGCGATCGATGTAATCGATGATCTTCTTCGTGATCTCGACCGACTCCGCGCCGCCTGCGAAGAACGACTGCATGTCGCGGAAGCGGCTCGGGTCGGCGCCCTTGACCGGGTTCACACCGTAGTAATCGCGGCACGCGGTGTCGAGATCGATGTACTCGTTCGAGTCGGTCAGCATCCCGAAGTGGAACTGGTCGGCGAGCGAAAAGTGCACGAGCTTCATGAGCGGGACCTCGGGCGGGTCGAACGCCGATAGCGGATAAGGCGTGCGACGGGGTGTGCCCTCCCTCACGGTGGAAGCGGCGGGGCCGCGCGAGGCGGGCCGTACGAGGCGACGTAGCCGGCCCCGAGACGATCGACCGCGAGGAGGTCGAGCGGAAGCACGTCCTCCATCCGGCGCGCCGCCGGGCCCGATACGACCGGCGGAGCCTCGTGCTCGCCGATGATCAAGGGCGCGATGTAAATCGTGAACCGGTCGAAGAGGCCCGGCTTGAGCGCGCTCGCGAGTA
>Ga0307373_10000669_pt1 | contig 66051 bp, 63 predicted proteins | sample OX2MG_FD_202534 | JGI IMG/M metagenome (GOLD analysis project Ga0307373, IMG submission 202534) | Soil microbial communities from Risofladan, Vaasa, Finland - OX-2 | ecosystem: Environmental > Terrestrial > Soil > Coastal area > Acid sulfate soil | place: Finland: Risofladan, Vaasa | collected... | reverse complement strand
TCAGAACTTGCAATCGGTCGCCAACGAACAATCGGCGGAGACGCAGCGGCGCGCCGGCGAAATGCACAGCATGCTGCATTTCACGCGCATGGAGGAGATTGCCGCGGCCGGCGTGCCGAATTTTCTCGAGCGCTTTCTCGTGCGCCTGCGGGATTTGGGCGAGCGCATCGCCTCGGATTTCTTGGTGCCCCCGGCCCAGGCCTGAACCGATGCAATTGCACATTCGGCATGAGACCCGCTATCGCTACGATCGGCCGGTCAAATATAGCGTGCAAAGCCTGCGGCTGACGCCGCGCCGCGACCCGAGCCAGCGCGCGCTCGCCTGGAGCATGAGCGCGCCGGGGCGGCGGCTCGAGCAGGTCGACGCCTACGGCAACATCGCGCATTTGCTGACGATCGAGGAGCCGCATCGCGAAATCTGCATCGTCGTCCGCGGCGTCGTCGAGACCGCCGACGCCGAGGGGCGCCAGGACGACGGCCCGCTCTCGCCGCTCGCCTATCTCGCGCCGACCTCGCTGACAGCGGCGAACGAAGACTTGCGCGCGTTTGCGCAGGAGATCGTGCGCCATCAGGACGCGCCGGGGGCGCGCGCCGCGGCATTGGCGGCGGCCGTATTCAGGACGGTGCGCTACGTGCCCGGCAGCAGCGACGTGCAGGACAGCGCCGCCGCGGTGTTCAAGCGCGGCGCCGGCGTTTGCCAGGACCACGCGCATGTATACCTCGCCTTGGCGCGCGCCGCCGGGCTCGCCGCGCGCTACGTCAGCGGCTACCTGTATACCGGCGATTCCACGCAGATCGCGAGCCACGCCTGGGTGGACGTGTGGCTCGGCGCCGAAGCGGGCTGGCAGAGCGTCGATGTCACCCATCAGCGGCCCGCAGTCCGTACCTATTGCCGGCTCGCGGTCGGACGCGACTACCTCGATGCGGCGCCGGTGCGCGGCGTGCGCCAAGGCGGCGGCGGCGAGCAGATGAGCGCGAGCGTGCTGGTCGCCGACTCCGCGCAACAACAGTAGTCGGGTGGAATTTCGCGACATGACTTAGTGCGTCGGCTAATTGGTCGATACCGGACTCGTGCAGCCCGGCGATCGGGCGCTGGTATTGCTGTCCGCCGGCATCTTGCGGTCACGCAGGCCGTGCTGCTCAAGGATCAGGGCCACGAATTCAACGCCGCTTTCATACTCGGCGGCCAAGTGCGCGCTGATCTCCATGAATTCGGCCATCCGCCGCGACGAGCTCAAGATCTCCACGCATATCAGCATCGATATGGAGCACGAATATTTCAGGAAAATACGCGCCGGCTGGGGTTTGGCGCTGCGCGACGCGTTCAGCGCGTTGCCGGATCCGAATTGGTGAACCCCGCCGGCGGCGGCGCTCTGTCCGCGCCACACTTCGTTTATACTGCGGCGGATGGCCGATTACCGCTCCCGGAGGCGCTCCGCATGAATGCCAATATCCAGCCGGCGCAAGCGCAGGCTGCGCGGCAGGCGAAGATCGACCTGGCCGCCTGCCACCGCCTCGCGGCGCGTTTCGGCTTGTGCGAAGGCATCGACAATCACTTGACGCTGCTGGTGCCGGGCTGCAGCGACCGCTTTTACCTCGCGCCGTTCGGCCTGCACTGGTCGGAAGTGCGCGCCGCGGATTTCATGGAGATCGACTTCGACGGCCGGCTGCAGAGCGGCCGCGGCCCCGTCGAGGATACGGCGCTGTTCATCCATCTGCCGGTGCATCGGCTCGCGCCGCAGGCACGGTGCGCGCTGCATACGCACATGCCCCACGCGACCGCGCTCGGCATGCTCGAGAATCCGCGCCTGGAGATGGCGGTGCAGAGTGCGCTGATGTTCCATGACGACATTGCCTACGACGCCGGCTACGGCGGTCTCGCTTTCGACCAGGCCGAGGGCGAACGCCTCGCCCGGGCGCTCGGCGGCAAGTCGGTGCTGATGATGCAAAACCACGGCGTGCTGGTCACGGGCGAGAGCGTACCGCAGGCCTTCGAGCGGCTCTACTTTCTCGAGCGCGCATGCCAGGCGCAGATTCTCGCCCTGTCCACGGGCCGCGCGCTGCGGCCGCTCCCGGAGGCGGCGGTGCGGGCGACGGTCGAGCAGTTTCGAACCGGCGCCGCGGTCGGCGGCCGGGACCGCGCGGAATTGCACTTCGCCGCGCTGAAGCGCCTTCTCGACCGCAGCGAACCGGACTACGCGACCTGAAAAGTTCGGGCGCCGCGCCGACGCCAGCGCCGCGGGTCGCCCGCAACCCGTACGTATGGCTGCTCGCCGCGGTATTGTTCATCAATTATGTCGACCGCGGCCTGTTGCCGACCGCCGCGGCCTCGATGCAGACGGATCTGCACCTCAGCGAGGCGCAGCTCGGCGTATTGATGTCGGCCTTCTTTTGGTCCTACGCCCTGGTGCAGGTCCCGATCGGCTGGGTCGCGGAACGCTACGGCGCGCATCGCGTCCTGGCGGGCGGCTTGATCGTCTGGGCGGCGGCGACGATCCTGGTCGGCGTGAGCTTTGCGTACGCGACGTTGATCGCCTTGCGCCTGTTGCTCGGCCTCGGCGAGAGCACCGGCTTCCCGTGCGTCTCCAAACTGCTCGTCGAAGCGGTGCCGACGCAAAGTCTCGGCACCGCCAACGGCATCGTCGGCTTCGCGTATTTGTTCGGGCCGGCGCTCGGCACGTTCTTCGGCGGATTGACCATGGCGCGCTACGGTTGGCGCGCCGCCTTCGTCTGCTTCGGCGCGCTGTCTCTGCTGTGGCTCTGGCCGTGGATGCGCCTCGTCAAACGGCGGCGCATCGTACACGCCAGAGATGCGGGCGGCCCCACCTTCGCGATGATCTTGCGCCAGCCCGCGCTTTGGGGCGCGGGCCTCGGCCACTTTTCCAGCAATTACACGTTCTATTTCATGCTTTCGTGGCTGCCCTTCTATCTGGTGCGCGAGCGCGGCTTCTCGACGAGCAGCATGGCCGAACTCGCCGGCGCGGCGTATCTGGTGACGGCGCTGTGCGCCCTCGGCGGCGGCTGGTTGATCGACCGCTACATCGAGCGCGGCGGATCGGCCAACTTCGCCTACAAATCCGTCATGGCGGCCGCGCACGGCGGCGCCGTGTTGTGCATGATCGGCATGGCGCAGGGACCGCGCGCGCTCGCGATCGCCTGCATATTCATCTATCAAGCGCTGTGCGGCGCCTCGTCGCCCGGCGTCTACGCGATCGCGCAGATTCTCGCCGGCCCGCAGGCGACCGGCCGTTGGGTCGGCATCCAGAACTCCCTCGGCAATCTCGCCGGCATCGTCGCCCCGGCGCTCACCGGCCTGATCATCGAGCGCACCGGCCACTTCACGGCGGCGTTCATGCTCGCCGCCGCGGTCAGCTTGCTCGGCCTGGTCGGTTGGATCGCGATGTTGCCGAAACTCGCCGAATTGCCATGGGCAAACCCGCCGGCAGCTGCAGTCGGCGCATCGTAACGCGCGCGCCTGCGCACGCTCAAAAGCCGGCGGCGTACAATGCGGCGACGGCCGCGGCGGCGGCGAGGCAATAGATGCCGAACCAGTACCAGCGCCCCCGCTCGAGCCAGCGGCTGAGCCACTTGAGCGCGAGCAGTCCGGCGAAAAAAGCGACGACGGCGCCGACTGCGCAAAGCCCGGCGATCGAGCGTACATCCAGATTGTGATCGACGCGCTGCTCCTCGAGGAGACGCCAGATTTCGCGCGCGACCACCGGCGGCGTCAAGACGACGGCGAGTGCGAAGCTGAACGCCTCGGCGCGCGTCTTCGAGACGCCGAGCAGCATGCCCGCCGAAATCGTCGCGCCGGATCTGGAGAAGCCGCGAAACGGCAGGCACAATCCCTGCACCGCGCCGATGATGCCGGCTTGCCGCAGATCCGGGTCGCGCTCGGTGCCCTGCATGGGCGCCGCCGCACGCTTCTCGCGCAGGCCCGTCAGCAGAATCAGCACGCCGCCGACCGCGAGCGCCGGCGCGATCCATTCCAGATGGCTGAACAGATCCTCGATTTGGGCGTGCGGGATGCTGCGCAGCACGGTCTTTTCAATGATCTTGATCAGCACCTCGCCGATGACACCGGTCAGCGCGGTCGCGAGCACGATCGGGCCGGCGATGCGCTTGCAGGCGGCGACGCTCTGCAAATAGGTGCTGCGCCATTGGCGCCAGAAATAGACAATCACCGCAAACATCGTGCCGGTGTGCAGCATGACCAGCAGCAGCGTCATCGGCGGCGAGGACGGGTCGAGCCCGAGGAGCTCTTCGGTGACGACGACATGCGCCGAACTCGACACCGGCAGCAGTTCCGCCAGTCCCTGTACGATCGCGAGAACAATGACGTGAAATAGGTTCATGCAGGACAGGCAGCCGGCGCGCGCCGGCGGACTCCTTCGTTTGGAAACCGCGGCGATTGTACCCGGCGGCCGGCGATTTGCGCGTCAATATCGGCCGGCGCGTCCGCTATAATGGCGCCCGCGGGGTCATGCGAATCGATTCCCCTGCAAGCCCTTTCGAGGATGCGACTGCCGATGCCGACCTTGTTCGATCCCATACGCTTCGGCGACATTGCCGCGGCCAACCGCATCGTCATGGCGCCGTTGACGCGCGACCGCGCGGGTCCCGGGCAGGTGCCGACGCCGTTGATGGCCGCCTATTACGGGCAGCGCGCCAGCGCCGGCATGATCGTCTCCGAGGCGACGCAGATCTGCGCCACGGCTCAAGGTTATCTCGATACGCCGGGCATCCACAGCGCCGCGCAGATTGGCGGCTGGCGGCGGGTTTGCGAGGAGGTGCACCGCAGGGACGGCAAGATCGTCCTGCAGCTCTGGCACGTGGGGCGCATCTCGCACGTATCCTTGCAGCCGAACGGCATTGCGCCGGTGTCGAGCACTTCGCGCCGCGCCAACGCCAAGACGTTCACCGCGCAAGGATTCGAAGAGGTCTCGGCGCCGCGGGCGCTCGCCCGCGAAGAGTTGCCGGGCATCGTCGAGCAATACGCGCAAGCTGCGCGCAACGCGATCGCCGCGGGCTTCGACGGCGTCGAGGTGCACTGCGCGAACGGCTATCTGCTCGAACAGTTCTTGCGCGACAGCATCAACGACCGCGACGACGACTACGGCGGCTCCAAGGAGAATCGCGTGCGCCTGCCCCTGCAAGTCATGCGCGCGATCGCCGCCGCCGTCGGCGCCGGCCGCACGGGGCTGCGCATCTCGCCGGTGACGCCGGTCAACGACGCCGGGCTGGACAGCGACGCGCAAGGTCTGTTCAACCATTTCCTGGACCAATTGGCGCCGCTGAAGCTCGCGTTCGTCCATGTGATCGAAGGCGCCACGGGAGGCGCGCGCGATGTCGCGCCGTTCGATTACGGAGCGCTGCGCGGGCGATTCAAGCGCGGCCACGAGCACGGCGCCTGGATCGTCAATAACGGCTATACGCGCGCGATGGCGCTCGCCGCGGTGGCGGGCGGCGAGGCCGATCTGGTCGCGTTCGGCAAGCCGTTCATCAGCAATCCCGACCTCGTGCGGCGCCTGCAGCTCGACGCGCCGCTGAATCCGCTCGAGCGCGCGACGCTCTTCGGCGGCGGCGCCGCGGGCTATACGGACTACCCGACCTTGGAAATCGCCGCGGCAAAATAGCGCGCACAGGAGACATCATGGATTTAGGCATTCAAGGCAAGCACGCGATTGTCTGCGGCTCGAGCCAGGGACTCGGCAAGGGCTGCGCGGTGGCGCTCGCCGCCGCCGGCGTCTGCCTGGTGATCAACGGCCGCAACGCCGACAAGCTCGAGGAGACCGCCGCGGAGATCCGCCGCACCAGCGGCGTCGAGGTGACGGCCGTCGCCGCCGACGTCGGCGACCCCGCCGGGCAGGCGGCGCTGCTCGCCGCCTGCCCCGAGCCGGACATCCTGGTCAACAACAACGGCGGCCCGCCGTTCCTGGATTTTCGCCTCCTCGACCGCCGCGCGATGCTCGCCGGCGTGACCAAGAACATGGTGACGCCGATCGAGCTGATCCAAAAGGTGATCGACAAGATGGCGGCGCGCAATTTCGGCCGCATCGTCAACATCACCTCGATCAGCGTCAAGATGCCGGTCGCGGGCCTCGATCTGTCGAGCGGCGCGCGCGCCGGGTTGACCGCGTTCGTCGCCGGCATCGCCCGCACCGTTGCCGGCCGCAACGTCACGATCAACAATCTGCTGCCCGGATATTTCGACACGCGCCGTCTGCGCGAAGGCTTCGCCGGCGCCGCGCGCAGTTCCGGCAAGAGCGAAGGCGAGGTCGCCGCCGGCGAGATGGCGACGATTCCGGCGGGGCGCTTCGGCACTCCCGCCGAATTCGGCCAGGTCTGCGCGTTCCTGTGCAGCGCGAATGCCGGCTACATCACCGGTCAGAACATCCTCTTGGACGGCGGCCTGTTCCCCGGCGCGTTCTGAAAGACCGGCCGCCGCATCCCGCCTAGACCGCCGCGACCGACTCGATCAGCGCGCGGTATTCATCGAGGCTCGCCGTCGCGAGCCCGGCGACTTTGCCCTGATCGTCCCAGCGGCGCACGCTGACCGCGTCGCGGTGGAACGGCTGCCGCTCGAACGCCGCGCACTGCTCGGGCGACATCGGGCCGCCCTGCAATTTCAGCGTCAGCACCGACGCCGGACTGAGGCGGGAGAAATAATCCGCATCGGTCGCGCACAAATAGCGCTTCGCCGGCACATGCAGGCGCACGGGCTCGGCGATGCCTGTGCCGAAGCGCGCGCGCAGCCAACGGCCGCCGCTCTCCTCGTGGCGCGCATCCGCGCTCCAATCGGCGATGTCCTCGGGGACCGGCGCGAGCAGATGGCCGATGTCGTGCAGCAGCGCGGCGACGATTAGCGCGGGCGCGGCGCCCGCCGCCCGCGCGAAGTGCGCGGCCTGCAATCCGTGTTCGGTCATCGACACGCATTCGCCGAAATACGCAGAGGAACCGCGCCGCGCATAGATCGCGAAGATCTCGTCGGCGACGCTCACCGGCGGCTCTCGCGCTCTGGCGGCCGCCGCAGCAGCGCCGCCTCGCTATAGACGCTGTCGCGGCTCAGGTAGCAGCCGCGCAGGTGCCGCGGATATTTCGCCGACGAGAAGCCCGTGCGGCCATGCAGGATCCGCTGGTTGTCGAACACCGCCAGATCGCCGTCGCGCAGCATGAATCGCAATTGAAATTGCGGATCGCGCAGCAAGCAGGCGAAGCGCCGATAGGCCGCGTAGAACGCCTGGGTATCGCCTGCGCCGAGCCGCAGCGGCGCGATCGAACGGCTGTTGTAATGCACACTGCAGACCGCGCCATCGCAGGTCAACTGAATCAGCGGCCGCTCGGCATAGAGTTCGGCGTCCTTGGAGCGGTACAGGAACGGCACCGCCGTCTCGCTTAATCTGGCGAACGCCGCGGCGTCCGTGTGCCGCAGATGCAGGGCGAGCGCGCAGCCATCCGCGAACAAGCTCTCACCGCCCGCGGGCGATGCGACCAGCACGTGCAGCGCCTGAAATCCCGGCACTGGTTCCCGATACGGATTATCGGTGTGCAGGCCGAGGCCGCGGTCCGAATACGCCAGGTTTTCCGGTTGTGCCACGGCGCGCACGTCGAATACCGCGCCGTAGTTGGTCTCGACGATGCGCCCGACCAGCGACATCGCCTCGAGGATCGCCGTCTCGGTCGGCGGCACCTCGTTGAAGAATGCGAGACCGTCCTGCAGCAGGCGTGTCAGCCACGCGCCGCGAACGCGCGGTTCGTTTCGCGCCTGCGCGAGGCTCGCCCACGCGAAATCATGCGCCGCATCGAGCGCGGCGCCGTTCAGCCACGGCTTGCGCAGCAGCTCCGGCCGCTGCAGCGCCGCGGCGCCGGCTTGCGCGGCGAGCCAGTCGAGGTCGAACGCGGCGCCGGCTCCGTCCTGCCATTCGATCCGCAGTTCGCCGCCCAGCGCGATCGCCGATCGCAACCGCGGCTCGACCGGCAGATCGGCGACGTCGATCAGCCGCTGGCCGCTGTGCGGATCGCGCTCCGCGCGGTCATTGTCGCGCAGCCAGACGCTCGCAAACTCGCAGGCTGTGCCGTCGTCCCAGGCAAGGACGAGCGCCTGCGGTTGGCAATCGATGCGCGTTACGCTGCGCGCGCCGCCGTTCATTGCAAATGCCCCCCGCTTGCCCGTGCACGCGCACCGAGCAGAACCAAGGCGCCCGCGCCGAGCGCCGACAGCGCGCTGACGCCGGCGAGCGCGGCGAAGACGCCCTTCCAGCCGACCGCCACCGAGATCTTGGCGACGCTCGCGCCGGCGAACACCGCGCCGAGATAGCCGACGCCGTCGATGATCCCGGAGGAGACCGCGCCCGCCTGCTTGCCGCCGAAATCCAGCGCGAACGCGCCGCCGAGGTAAGAGTAAGGTCCCAACAGGCAAAAAGCGATGCCGCCGATCGCGATCAACGGCAGCGTCGAATCGCCGCTACCCGGCGGCATCCACATCAGCGCAAGCAGGCCGACGGCGGTCGCCACGAGTCCCGTGAACAACAGCAGCGCTCTGCCGTTGACGCCGAGCCGATCGCTGAGCCAGCCGGTGAACACGACCGACACGGCGCCGACGGCGGGAAAGATGGCGCTGGTGCCGGCGGCGCTGCTGACACTGAACCGCAGATAGTCACGCAAATAGACCGGCGTCCAGTTGTTGAACGTTTCTCGTATTATCGTACAACCGAGCGACAGCAGGCAAACCAGCAGAAACGCGCGGCTGCGCACCAATGGCGCGAGCAGGCGCGCGATGTTTGCGGGCCGCGTCTCGGAGCCGGCAAACAGATTCAACGGGTTGGGCCTCGCCTCGCGGTGACCGGATGCCGTCCGCGATTCGCGCAGCAGCAGGAAATTGGCGATGAACAGCACGCCCGCGACCGCCGCCGCAAAATGAAAAAGGCTGCGCCAATCCCAGCCGCGCGCGATCAACATGCCCATCCACTGCCGCGCGATCGCATCGCCGATCAAATAGCTGACGCTCAAGATGCCGATGACCGCGCCATACGAGGAATAGTCGAACCAGCGGCCGGAGACCTTGAGCAATCCCGCCCAGGCGAGCGACTGGGTCAATCGATTGCCGATCCATGCCAAGGTGAAGATCGGCAGTCCGCCGCCCATCGCGAACATCACGGTGAACGCCGTCGCGCCCGACAAGCCGATCAGGAAATTGATCCGGCCGCCCCAGAAGTCGCCGAGACCGGTGAAAAAAAGCTTGCCGAGCGCATAAGCGAGTACGCCGTAAGAGCTGATGTAGCCGACGCGCACGATCGCCGCGCCGTGGCTGACGCCCTGCCGGCCCAGCTCGCGGATCAGCAGCGGCGACGCCACGGACAAATCCGCGCGGCAGAAATACAGCGAGGCATAGCCGCCGAAGAGCAGAATGACGGTCAGGATCTGCCGGGCGAGCAGCGGCAGATCGCGGGCGCGGCGCAATATTTCGCTCTTGCCGGGCATGCGCGGACGCGGCGCTAGATCAGCACGCCGCGATCGACGCTGCGTATGTCGGTGCGTCCGCAGAACGCCATCGTCAAATCCAGCTCGCGGTGGATGAGTTGCAGGCATTTCGTCACGCCCGCCTCGCCCATGGCGCCGAGTCCGTAGAGGAACGCGCGGCCGATCAAGGTGCCGCGGGCGCCCGACGCAACCGCCCTCAACACGTCCTGGCCGCTGCGGATGCCGCCGTCCATCCACACTTCGATGCGCGAGCCCACCGCGGCGGCGATTTGCGGCAAGGCCTCGATCGACGATGGCGCGCCGTCGAGTTGCCGGCCGCCGTGATTGGAGACCACCAGGGCATCGGCGCCGCTATCGGCCGCGAGCCTCGCGTCCGCGACATCCATGATGCCCTTCAAAATGAGCTTGCCTCCCCAGCGCCGCTTGATCCAATCGACGTCCTTCCAGTTCAGATGCGGATCGAACTGTTCGTTGGTCCATTCGGTGAGCGACCGCGTCCCCGTCACGCCGCTGACATGGCCGACGATGTTGCCGAAACTGCGCCGCGGCGTGCCGAGCATCCCGAGGCACCAGCGCGGTTTGCCGGCAAGATTGAGCAGGTTGCGCAGCGTCGGCATGGGCGGCGCGCTCAGTCCGTTCTTCAGGTCCTTGTGGCGCTGGCCGAGGAGCTGCAGGTCGAGCGTCAGCATCAGCGCGGAACAGCGGGCCGCCCGGGCGCGCTCGATCAAGCGTTCGACGAAGCCGCGGTCGCGCATGACGTACAGCTGGAACCAGAACGGCGCCTGCGTATGCGCGGCCACCTCTTCGATTGAACATATGCTCATGGTAGACAGGGTGAACGGCACGCCGAACTTCGCGGCCGCGCGCGCCGCGAGAATCTCGCCGTCGGCGTGTTGCATCCCGGTGAGCCCCGTCGGCGCGAGCGCCACGGGCATCGCCACGTCCTCGCCGATCATTTGCGTGCGCAGCGAGCGGTTGGCGATGTCGACCGCGACCCGTTGGCGCAGCTTCAGCTTGGCGAGCTCCGCCTCGTTGGCGCGGTAGGTTTTCTCGGTCCACGACCCCGAATCGGCGTACTCGTAGAACATGCGCGGCACGCGCCGGCGGGCAAGCGCCTGCAGATCATCGACGCAGGTGATCACGCTCATCGTTGCTGTTTCCCCATTCGTTCGCCTAAGCTCACGCCGCGTTCAGTGTAGCGAATCGCGGTGCTTGCCGTCTGCGCGGCAAACGGCGCATGCTGGCCGGTGAATTGCGGAGGACGCCCCGATGAGTGAACCGGAATCGATCGTAGTGCGCCGCGGCGCGCGCGCCGCGCGGCACGCCGCGCGCGCCGCGCCGCTGCCCGAGAACCTGCGGCCGGTGATCCCGGGGATGCCGGGCGGCCTGTACAAGCCGCTCGCCGATGCCGACGTGCTGCGCATCCATCGCGCCGCGCTCGACGTCCTCGAACAAATCGGCTTGGCGGATGCGACGCCGTCCGGAGTCGAATACATGACGCGGGCGGGCGCCGAACTCAACGCGCGCGGCCGGCTGGTGTTTCCGCGCGCACTGGTCGAGGACACCCTGGCGCACGCCGGTCGGCGCTTCGTGCTGCACGGCCAGGAGGCGAAACACGACATGGAGCCCTGGGGCTCGCGCGTGTATTTCGGCACCGCCGGCGCGGCGGTGCACATCGTCGACGGCACGACCGGCGCGTACCGCGATTCGACCACCAAGGATCTGTACGACATCGCGCGCGTCGTCGATACCCTCGAGCATCTGCATTTCTACCAGCGCTCGATCGTCTGCCGCGAGCTCACGAGCCCGCTGGAACTCGACATCAATACCGCCTATGCCTGCGTCGCCGGCACGACCAAGCACGTCGGCACGAGCTGGGTCCGCCCGGAACACGTCGCGGCGAGCCTCGAGATGCTCCACATGATCGCCGGCGGCGAGGACAAATGGCGTGCGCGGCCGTTCGTCAGCCAATCGAACTGCTTCGTCGTACCGCCGCTGAAATTCGCCTACGACGCCTGTCTGTGCCTCGAGACCGCGGTCAAGGGCGGCATGCCGGTGCTGCTGTTGTCGGCGGGCCAGGCCGGCGCCACCGCGCCCGCGGCGCTCGCCGCCGCGCTCGTCCAGGAAGTGGCCGAATGCCTGGCGGGACTCGTATATGTCAACGCGATCAAGCCCGGAGCGCCGGCGATTTTCGGGACCTGGTGCTTCGTGTCGGACTTGCGCACCGGCGCGATGTCCGGCGGCAGCCCCGAACAGGCGCTGCTGTCCGCGGCGAGCGCGCAGCTCGCCCGCTATTACGACCTGACCGGCGGCACGGCCTCGGGGATGAGCGATGCGAAGCTGCCGGACGTGCAATCGGGGTACGAAAAGGCCTACAACCACGCGCTCGTCGGCAACGCCGGCGCGAACCTGATCTACGAGTCGGCCGGCATGCTGGCGAGCCTGCTGGGGTTCAGCATGGAGAGCCTGATCATCGACAACGACATCATCGGCGCCGTGCAGCGCACGATCAAGGGCATCGACGTCAGCGACGAATCCCTGTCGCTGGAGACGATCCGCAAAGTCTGTCTCGAAGGACCGGGCCATTATCTCGGCGCCGATCAGACGCTGCAGCGGATGCAAAAGGAATACGTGTATCCCTGCGTCGGCGACCGTTCGAGCCCGAACGAGTGGCAGATCCAGGGCCGGCCGACGGTCATCGAGCGCGCCGTGCGCAAGCTTCACGGCATCCTCGAAAGCCACTACCCGACGCATATTCCCGCGGCCGTCGACGAAGCCATACGCGCGCGCCTGCCGATCCGGCTGCCGCGCGAATCGATGCGCCCCGCGGGCCGCTGAGATCTCTCATGCCGGCGGCGGCGGCGAGGCGCATGTGGACGACATCCGTCGACCGCAGGTTGATCTCGGCCGGCGAGCCCGCGCCGCTGGTCGTGCCGCAATCCATGACGGCACGGCGCCGTCTAGTCATGTGCGCCCGCTTCGAGCGCCGGCCGCCACAGCGGCACGCCGGCATGGTCGACGACGTCGATGCGCTTGCCAAACGCCTGCGACAGCCAGTCGCCGTGCAGCGCTTCGCGCACCGTGCCGTGGCCGACCACGCCGCGGGCGCCGAGAACGATCAGCCGGTCTGCGGTCAACGCCAGCGACAGCTCGTGTATCGCGCTGACCACCGAGACGCCGCAGCTATGCGCTTGCCGGCGCAGCAGTCGCGCGATGTCCTCCTGGTGCGGTGGATCCAGGTGCGTCGTCGGCTCGTCGAGCAGCAGAACCGGGGCTTCGACCGCCAGCACCCGCGCCAGATGCACGCGCTGCCGCTCGCCGCCCGATAAGGTCGAGACGCGCCGCGCGGCCCATTCCAACGAGCCGGTCGCGCGCATCGCCCGCTCTATCGCGGCATCGTCGTCGACGTCGCGGTGCGCAAGCCAGCCGCCGTGCGCGAAGCGGCCGAGCGCGACGACTTGCGCGGCCGTCAGATCGGTCGTCGCCGCCGTCTGCGCGAGCCAGCCGAGCCTTCGCGCCCGCTCGCGCCGCGGCCAGGCCGCGAGGCTGCGCCCTTGCAGCGTGATGACGCCGCTCTGCGCCGCCTGCAGGCCGGCGAGCACGCGCAGCAGCGTCGACTTGCCGCAGCCGTTCGGACCCACGACCGCGGTCCAGCGGCCGGCGAGAATCTCCAAGGAGACGCCCTCCAGCACGGTGCGCGCTCCGTAGGCGACCGCAAGATCGCGGCACGCGAGCGCCTGAGCCTGAGCCGGCGGCACGGCGAGGGCCTCAGGCATTGCGCGACCGGCGCCACAACAAGAACGCGAGGTAAGCGCCGCCGAGGCAGGCCGTGACGGCGCCCACGGGCAGTTCCGCGGGCTGGATGATGAACCGGCTGACGAGGTCCGCGGCCTGCAGCAGGGCGCCGCCGCAGAGCGGCGATGCGATCAGCAAAGGCCGGTGATTGACGGAGAGCGTCTCGCGCACCAGATGCGGCGCGACCAATCCGACGAAGCCGATGATGCCCACTTCGCCGACCGCCGCCGCCGTCGCCAGCGAGACGATGCCAAGCAGCGTCAGGCGCAGCGCCGGCAGCGACAGCCCGAGGGATTGCGCCGTGTCCTCGCCGAGCGTCAGCGCATCGAGCCCGCGCGACAAGAGCGTCGCCGGAATCGCGCAGACGAAGAACACCGCGGCGAGCAGCGCGACCGACGGCCAGCCGAGAAAGCCCGTGCTGCCGAGCAAAAACACCTGCATCGTGCGCCACATCTGCGGCTTCGAAAGCAGCAATAGCGCGGTCACCGCGCTCAACAAGAAACCGACGACGATGCCCGACAACAGCAGGCTTGCCGTCTGCAGGACGCCGCGCGCCAGCAGGATCGTCAGCGCCATCGAAGCGCAGGCGCCGATCCAGGCCGCGCCGGTCAGACCGAGCCGATCGGCCCAGGCGAATGCGCCGACCGATGCGCCGCCCGCAAATAGACTGAGCGTCACGCCGAGCGCGGCGCCCGATGCGGTGCCGAGCAGGTACGGTTCGGCGAGCGGATTGCGGAACACGCCCTGCGCGATCGCGCCGGCGAGGCCGAGTAACGCGCCGGCGAGCCACGCGCCGACGGTGCGCGGCAGGCGTATCTGCCATAGAACGATCGAGGATTGCGCGTGCGGCGCGAGGATCCAGCCGATCGAGGTGTGAATGCTCGAGGCGCCGACCAGCAGGCCGCCGAAGGTCAGCGCAAGCGTGATCGCGAGGCAGCCAGCGAGCCACAGCAGGAGCGCGGGCTGCGCGCCGCCCGTGCGCCGCGCCGGCGCCTCCTCGAGCGTCGATCGCGTCGCGCTCACGGCGCCTCCCGCTTAAGACAATCGGCGATCGCGCGCATGCCCTCGGCGACGCGTGGGCCGGGGCGCATGATCAAATCCCGCGTCTTTTGCGAAAAGCTGCAGAGCCGATGCTCGCGCACGGCGGTGATCCCCGCCCACCCCGGCCTTGCGGCCAAATGCGGCGCATCGGCGCGCGCAACGAAGATCACGTCCGGATCGCGGCGCACGACATATTCCGGATTCAAGAGCGGAAACGCGCCGAGAGCGGCGCCGACGATATTGCGCGCGCCGAGCATCGTGAGCAGCTCGCCGATGTAGGATGCCGGACCCGCGGCGTAGGGCGCCGGGTCGACCTCGAAATAGACGCGGGGCGCCGCGCCGCGGCGCGCGGCGAGCGCCTCCGCACGCACTTGCGCGACCTCGCGGCGAATGCGTGCATTCAGCGCGGCGGCCCGCGCGGGCACGCCGAGCAGCCGGCCGACGATGCGCACCGTGCGGCCGATGTCCGCGTAGCGGTCGGTCTGCAATGCAAAGGCGGCGATGCCAAGCTCGCTGAGACGGGCGCCGACGCGCTGTGCATTGCTGTACAGGACCAGGTCGGGATGCAATTCGACGATTTGCTCTATGTTGACGTCGCCGAGGCCGCCGACCTTCGGCAGCTTTACGATCTCCGGCGGCCAATTGTCGAAGCGTCCGGTCGCGACCAGCCGATCGCAGGCACCGAGCGCGCAGACCGTCTCGGTCAGCGAGGGCAGCAGCGTGATGACGCGCCGCGGATCGTTCGGCGCATCGACGCTGCGCCCCAAATCGTCGCGCAGCACGAGGGCTACGGCCGCCGCCGCATGGGCGAGCGCAAGCACGCCCGCGCCGAGCGCGAAACCCCGAGCCCGGCGCCCCGGCCGCCACGACCTCGAATTGCCGATCATCCGCCTCTCCACCGCGCACCCGCCGTGCGCCCGCCGGATCCCATGGCCCGCGCACGAGGGGAGTGAATGAGGTGGCGGAGAAGCAAGGTGATCGACACCGGCCGTTCCGCACCGACGTCGCCCACCGCAACACGTGCCGCCGCGTTGCAGGTCGGTATACGGGCTCGCGAGTGGATGATCCCGGCCGGGTCGCCTTCCCACGCCGAAGCGCAGTGGCAAAAGGACTCGGCTTAGCTCGCTCTCCGTTGCGGGGGCAGCGCCGGAATCACCCTGGCGGGCTTCACCGGCTTCCCGTTTCACCCATCGGCCGTGACCGCCGATGGACTCCTGAACGCGCCGCCAGTCTGCCCGCGATCGGACCGCGGGTCAACGCGGGCCGCCGTGCGCGCCTGGCGCGCCGCCGCGCCGCCGTCAGCCGGCGCCGGCCGTTCTCAGCAGCAGCGTACCGAAGAGTTCCGCGGCGCCGTTCCACAATACCTGGATGCCGATGCAGAACAGCAAAAACGCCGACAAGCGCACGACGATCGTCGTGCCGGTCGGGCCGATCAGGTCGGCAAGCCGCGAGGAGTGGCGGTAGAGCAGATACACGAGCACCGTCAGCAGCAGGACGGCGGCCAGTGTTTCGACGAAAAAGACGAGCAGCGGCGCGTGAAATCCGCTCGGCCGGCTCGCGCCGAGCGAGATCGCCACCGAAATGGTTCCCGGCCCGGTCGTCAGCGGCATCGTCAGCGGATAGAACGCGAGTCGGCTCGGTGCAACGTCGATCGAGCGCGGATTCGGCGTCTCGCTGCGCCGCTGCTCGGTGGCGTCCGGCTCGGTCAACATGCGCCAGCCGGACATTGCGATGACGATGCCGCCCGCCACCCGCAGCACCGGGATCGAAATGCCGAAGAAGCTGAGCACGTAGGCGCCGATGTACAGCGAGGCGGTGACGATTGAAAACGCGTAGATCGCGACCCAGCGCGACACCTGCGCACGCACGCGCGCGTCCAAGCCACGGGTCGCGCCGAAAAAAATGAACGCCCCCGACAACGGGTTGACGATCGAGAACAAGGCGCCGAATGCGAGCAAGAATGCCGTCAATTCGATTCCTCCGCAAAACCCGCACCGATCCGCACTTCTTCGAGGCCGTGAGCGCGCGGACCCGATTCGCGGCGCCATAATAAGGCAATGGCGACGAAGGCGATGAAGCTCAGCACGCCGAAGAACCACAGCATGCCGGCGTAGCCCGCCGGGTTGCGCGGTCCGGCGAGCGCCCGGTCGTTCAACCAGCCGGCGGCGAGATTGCTGCAGGCCAGGCCCAGATTCTGCAGGACGTTGATCAGCCCATAGGCGGTGCCGAGGCGCTTTTGCTCCACCAGCATCGCGGTCGAGGGCCAGATGATCGCCGGCACGATCGAGAAACTCAAGCCCATCAGCGCCGTCGATATCCACAGATTCCACGTCGTCGTCCCGAGAATCAGGAACGTCAGCGGCATCAGCATCGCGCCGATCGTCATCAACAGCGCGCGGCGGCCGATCGATCGGCGCGCGAGCGCCAGGACGATGTTCGGCAGGCTGAAAACCGCGTTCAGCAGGCCGATCTGCGATTGGCTGAAGCCGCGGACCGCATGCAGCATGTTGGCGATCGGCGCGATTGCATCGGTGTGGCTCAATTGACGTTGACGACGACTCGTCCCCGCACTTGACCGGCTAGAATCTCGGCCGCCAAACGTGGCACATCGGCAAGCCTCGCCTCGACGGTCATCGTCTGCAGCGCGGCGGCCGGCAGGTCGGCGACGATACGCCGCCAGGCGGCGAGCCGCCGCTCGCGCGGGCACAGGACCGAATCGATGCCGAGAAGGTTCACGCCGCGCAGCAGAAAGGGAATGAGTGAATGATGCAGTTCGCTGCCGCCGGCGAGTCCGACTGCGGCGACCGAGCCTTTATACTTGGTCTGCGCGAGAACCCGCGCGAGCGTATTGCCGCCGACCGAATCGATGCAGGCCGCCCAGCGCTCGCTTTCCAGCGGGCGCTTGCTCGCCTCGGCGAACGGCGCGCGGCCGATGACGAGGTTCGCGCCGAGGCGCTGCAGATACTCGCCGGCGTCGGCGCGGCCCGTCGAAGCGATGACCTGATAGCCGCGCTTGGCGAGTATCGCGGTGGCGACCGAGCCCACGCCGCCCGCCGCGCCGGTGACGAGCACTTCGCCCGCGCCGGGCGCAAGCCCCTGCGCCTCGAGCGCGATGACGGCGAGCATCGCCGTGAATCCTGCGGTACCGACGGCCATCGCTTGGCGGGTGTCGAGTTCCTCGGGCAGCGGCACCAGCCAATCGCCGTGCACCGAGGCTCTCTGCGCATACCCGCCCCATTGCAGCTCGCCGACGCGCCAGCCGGTCAGCACCACCCGATCGCCCGGCCGGTAGGCCGAATGGCGGCTGTCCACGACCGTACCCGCGAAATCGATGCCCGGCACGTGCGGATAGCGCTTGACGAGACCGCCCGCGCCGGTGACGACCAGGCCGTCCTTGTAGTTCAGCGTCGAATATTCCACCGCGACCGTGACGTCGCCCGGCGGCAAGCTCGCATCGTCGACTTCGCGAACGGCGGCCTTGAACATGCCGTCGGAATTTTCCACCACCAAAGCCTTGAACATGGGATGCCTCCTGCGCCGGCGCCGAAGTTACGCGAGTTGCTGCATTATTGCGGATTTGCCCGCCGAACATTAAATTCCTGAATTGCTGCCGTGACGGAGAGCGCATGAACATTGCCTATGCGGTGGAGCCCGAATTGGCTGCCGAGGAATTCCGTGCCGTGCTGATCGCATCGACGCTCGGCGAGAGGCGGCCGGTCGACGATCTGTCGCGCCTGCGGACGATGTTGCGCGGCGCCGACGTGATCGTCACCGCCCGCGCGCTGGGGCGGCTCGTCGGCGTAGCCCGCGCGATCACCGATTTCGCCTATTGCTGCTACCTTGCGGATCTGGCCGTCGATGCCGCCTTTCAACGCCGCGGCATCGGCAAGCGATTGATCGGCGAGACGCGTGCCGCCGCAGGCGAGTCGACGATGTTGCTGCTGCTCGCGGCGCCCGCGGCCGAGGCGTATTACCCGAAAATCGGCATGCGGCACTACCCGAGCTGTTGGGGAATTGGGCGCGCGAGATGACGCCAGCGCCGCGAGTCGGCGCGGCGCCGACCCTTAAATCCCCAGCCGTTCGAGATATTCGTCGTAGCTGCCCTTGAAGTCGGTGATGCGGCCGCCGGGATGCAACTCGATGATGCGCGTCGCCAGCGCGCCGACGAACTCACGGTCGTGCGAGACGAACAGCAGCGTTCCCTGGTAATGCTCGAGGCCGATCTGCAGCGATTCGATCGTTTCCATGTCCATGTGGTTGGTCGGTTCGTCCATCAACAGCACATTCGGCTTCGTCAGCATCAATTTGCCGTACATCATCCGGCCCTTTTCGCCGCCGGAGAGCACCTTGACGGACTTCTTGGGTTCGTCGCCGGAAAACAGCAGGCGGCCGAGCGTCGCGCGCACCAGCTGATCGTCGTCCGCCTTGCCCGTCCATATGGACATCCATGCGAACAGGTCCATCTTCGTCTCGAACTCCGCCTGCGGATCTTGCGGCATGTAGCCCGGCTGGGCGTTCTCCACCCAGACGATGCGCCCGGCCGAGGGCGTCAATTCACCCGCGAGACAGCGCATCAAGGTCGTCTTGCCCGCGCCATTCGGGCCGATGATGGCGATGCGCTCGCCGCCCTCGACGTGGAACGTGGCGCCGCGCAGCACATCGACGTCGGTGCCCGGGTAGCGGAAAGTGAGCTTCTCCACCGACACCGCCGAGCGATACAACTTCTTGCCCTGTTCGAAGCGGATGTATGGGTTCTGGCGCGACGACGGCCTGATCTCCTCCAGCTTGATCTTTTCGAGCTGCCGCTTGCGCGAAGTCGCCTGGCGCGCCTTGGAGGCGTTCGCCGAGAAGCGGCGCACGAATTCCTGCAGGTCCGAGATTCGGTCCTTGGCCTTTGCGTTCGCGGCCTCGACGCGCGCGCGCGCCTGCACGGAGGCCAGCATGAAATCGTCGTAATTGCCGGGGTAGATCTTCAGCTGCTGAAAATCCAGGTCCGCGACGTGCGTGCACACCTGATTCAAGAAATGCCGGTCGTGGCTGATGATGACCATGGTGGCGTCGTAGTTGTTGAGCGCGCGTTCGAGCCAGCGTATCGAGTGGATATCGAGGTTGTTGGTCGGTTCGTCCAGCAGGAGCACGTCGGGCCGCGAGAACAGCGCCTGCGCGAGCAGCACGCGCAGCTTCAATCCCGGGGGCACCTCGCGCATCAAGCCCTTGTGCCGCGATTCCTCGATGCCGGCGTCGATGAGGATGCTCGCCGCCCGTGCCTCGGCGTCATAGCCGCCGTACTCGGCGAAGGTGCTCTCGAGATCGGCGGCCCGCATGTAGTCCTTGTCGGTGGATTCGGGGTCGGCGTAGATGCGGTCGCGCTCCTGCATCGCGTACCACAATTGTTCGTGGCCGCGCATGACGACATCCAGCACGCGCTCGTCCTCATAGGCGAATTGGTTCTGGTTCAGCTTGCCGAGGCGCATGCCCGCCTGCAGCATGACTTCGCCGGCGCTCGGCTCCAGGTCGCCGCCCAGGATCTTCATCAGCGTCGACTTGCCGGAGCCGTTGGCGCCGATGAGGCCATACCGGTTGCCGTCGGCGAACTTGACGCTCACCAGTTCGAACAGGGGTTTCGCGCCGAATTGGATCGCGAGATTGGCGGTGGAGAGCATTATTCCGTCCAATGAGAAAATGACATGCGGCCGGCCGAACCGCGCGCAAAAATGCAATACCCGATCGATGAGTTGCCGCAGGCGTTCACGATCGCGCTGCTGAAGCGTCCAAGCCGCGCGTGCAACAAGGGGCCGTTGGCACGGGCCCCATCACGGCGGCGCATTGTATCCGAGCCGGGCCCGCAGAAGAATATTTCCCGCCGCGGCGGATGCGATGCGGCGTCGGGGCCTGATGGGCGTGCGAGCCTATCGGCCGCCGGGGCCTGTTTCCCACCCCGGCAAATCACGTATGCTGCTGCCTCATGACTCCCTGGCCGCAAGAAGCCTTGGCGCTGCTGCCCGATCTCGTCGAGCTCCGCCGTGCCATTCACGCGCAGCCAGAGCTCGGACTGCGCACCCCGAAAACCGCCGCCAAGATCGCCGCGGCGCTCGCCGGACTGCCGCTCGAATATCGCGAGGGCCCGTCGACGAGCGGACTCGTCGCCGTCCTGCGGGGCGCGAAGCCGGGGCGCAGCGTCGTATTGCGCGCGGACACCGACGCTCTGCCGCTGCACGAGGATACCGGGCTCGCGTTCGCTTCTCGCGAGCCGGGCGCGATGCACGCCTGCGGCCACGACAGCCACGTCGCCATGCTCGCCGGCGCCGCCCGGCTGCTCAGCGCGCGGCGCAGGGATCTGGCCGGCAGCGTGCTTTTCATGTTCCAACCCGGCGAAGAGGGCTGGCACGGCGCGCGCTTCATGCTCGAGGACGGCCTGCTCGATCCGCTGCCGGATGCGGCGTTCGCGCTGCATGTCATGCCGAATGCCCCGCACGGCGTGTTCACCAGTCGCGAGGGCCCGCTGCTCGCCGCCGCCGATGAGATTCGCATCGTGGTCAAAGGCCGGGGCGGTCACGCCTCCATGCCGCACGATGCGCTCGATCCGCTGCCGATCGCCTGCGAGATCGTCTCGGCGATCCAGTCGTTCGTGACACGCCGCATGCCGGTCTTCGATCCCGTGGTGGTCACGATTGCCCGCATCGAGGCGGGCACCACCCACAACGTCATCCCCGAGACCGCCTCGCTGTGCGGCACGCTGCGCACCTTGTCGGCGCATAACCGCGTTTCGCTGCAGACCGGGCTGCGCACGCTCGCCGAGGGAATCGCCGCGGCGCACGGCGCGTCCGCGCAGGTCGAGATCGTGCCGGGCTATCCGGTCACCCGCTGCGATGCGCGCGCCGTGGCCCTCGGAAGGCGCACCGTTCTGGAACTTTACGGCACGGACAGCTGGCGCACGGCGCCGACGCCGATCATGGGCGCCGAGGACTTCGCCTACGTGCTCGAAAAGACGCCTGGAGCGATGTTCTTTCTCGGCGCCAGCGCCGACGGCAGCGATTGGCGCAGCTGCTGCGGCCTGCATTCGAATCGCATGGTGATCGATGAGGCCGTCATGGCCCGCGGCGCGGCGGTACTCGCCGGCATCGCCGAGCGCTTCCTCGGCCAAGCTGCGGAATTCCTGCCGGCCGCGAACCACTGCGCCGCGTGAGCGCATGCCGAAGCCGCGGCTCGCATCGGTTCTGCTGGGTTTGATTCCGTTCGCCGGTATCTGCTTTTCGGTGTCTCTCTGGGACCGGGTCGAGCCGGTGATCTTGGGCCTGCCGTTCAATTTCTTCTGGCTGATCGCGTGGCTCGGACTGACGCCGCTGTGCATGTGGGGCGCATACCGGCTGGAAACCCGGGCCGGTGCCGATCGGCCTGCATGCCGCAAAACTGACGGCTCTCAATGAGTGCGAGCGCGAGCGCGCTGACGGTAATCTTCGGCATCGTTGCCGCGGGCGCCTTCATCGGCCTCTACGCAGGCGCCCGCCACAAGATGGATCTCGAACAGTGGACCGTCGGCGGCAGGGACTTCGGTCTGCCGCTGGTCTGGCTGCTGATGGCGGGCGAGGTCTACACGACCTTCACTTTTTTGGGCGCGAGCGGTTGGGCGTACTCCAGGGGTGGTCCTGCGCTCTACATCCTTGCCTACCAGCCGCTGGCGTACGTCGTCTCCTTCTACATCCTGCCGCAGATCTGGGACGTCGCCCGCAAGCATCGCGTGCAGACCTTGGCCGATTTCTTCCAGGTTCGCTACCGCAGCAAGTATCTCGCCGCTCTCGTCGCCGCAATCGGCGTCGTGTTCCTCGTTCCTTATTTGCAGCTGCAGTTGACCGGGCTCGGGATCATCGTCGAAGTGGCGAGTTTTCAAGGCATCGGCCGTACGCCGGCGATGCTGCTGGCGTTCGCTTTGGTGGCGACGTTCGTCTATACGAGCGGCGTGCGCGGCGTCGCTTGGGTCAGCGTCTTGAAGGATGTGCTGATGCTCTTTGCCGCGGTCTTTGTGGGGATCGCGATCCCGTACATCTACTTCGGCGGCGTTGGCCCGATGTTTGCCGCCTTGGCGCACGCGCACCCGGGGCATTTGGTCATGCCGGGCGCAACGACAAACCTCGGCCATGCCTGGTACATATCGACCGTGCTGCTGAGCGCGCTGGGCTTTTACATGTGGCCGAGTGGCTTCGCTGCTGGCCTGACCGCCAAGAGTGCCGATACGCTGCGGCGCAACGCCGTCATTTTGCCGCTCTACAGCATCACGGTCCCTTTGATATTGTTCGTCGGCTTGAGCGCGACCTTGATTCTGCCGCGCTTGAGCAACGGCGATCTGTCGCTGCTGATGCTGGCGCGCAAGACTTTCCCGGCGTGGTTCCTCGGGTTGATCGGCGGCGCCGGCGCCCTGACCGCGATGGTTCCGGCGGCGAGCATGATCCTCGCGGCCGCCACGCTGTTCACGAAGAATTTCTATCGACCGATCTTTGCCGCGACCATGAGCGATGCGCAGGTCGCGAGGCTCGCGAAGGTCATGGTGCTCGTGATCACCACTATCGCCTTGGTCTTCGCGATCTACAGTTCGAGCACCCTGGTGTCGCTGCTGCTGTTGGGATACGCCGGCGTGGCGCAATTCTTTCCGGGCGTCGTGCTCGGCCTGTACTGGCGGCGGGTGACGATGCGCGGCGTTTTCGCCGGACTGGTCGCAGGCATCGCGGTGGTCGCCGCGCTGATGCTCGGCAAGCACAATCCGCTGCCTGGCATCAATGCCGGCTTCGTCGCCTTGTGCGTCAATTTTGCGGTCACCGGGGCCGTCAGTCGTTTGGGCCCCCTCGAGCCCGGCGGATTTGCGCAACCCCAGGGCGAACGGGATGCGGCGACGGCGGCCGACTAGGCACTGCGGCGCCGGGAAAACCTGCGCCGCGCCGCTACTCCTTGGACTTGCGCTGCGAGCGCATGCGGGTCGCGCTCACGCCTCTTTGCCCGCCGTGATGGCGTAGCCCGCGTCGCGCCACGCCTGCATGCCGCCGTCGAGCGCCACGGCGCGCTGGAAGCCCATCTGGCGCAGCATGGCGGTCGCGAGCGTCGAGACGCGGCCAAACTCGCAGTAGACCAGAATCCTCGCGGTCGGATCGGTCAGTTCCTGATTGACGCGCAATTCCAGTTGGCCGCGCGGCAGCAGCCGCGCCCCCGGGATATGGCCCTCTTCAAAGGCGTCGCGCTCGCGTACGTCGAGCACGGTCAAGCCGAGCCGGCGGGACTCGAGACAGGCCTTCAATTCGCCGAGCGACATGAACGGCACGATCGCCGCGGCTTCGCTGAGCATCTGGGCCACCGTCTTGCCGCCGGTCATATTGGTGCGCAGCGCCTCGGTGAGGTGCGCGGGCATCGTCAGATTGAGGTTGTGCATCATCTCGACGAAGGCGCCGCGGTCGCCGTTCTGCAGCCGCGGGTTCTCGGCGAGCTCCTCTGCGATCGTCGAGTGCGAGCGTCCCTTGTATTCGTGCGCCGGAAAGACTTTCAGCGCCCGATCGAGCCTCAGCACGCCCGCGAACAGACTCTCATGCAGCGCCGCCGCGTCGCCGGTCGGCAGATCGGTGCGCCCGGTTGCACCGATCAGCAGCGTATCGCCGGTGAACACGCGGTCCTCGACGCAAAGACACATGGAATCGAGCGTATGGCCGGGAGTATGCAGAGCCTGCAGCCGCAGTGCGCCGAGAACCAGCAATTCACCGCCTTGCAGGCGCAGATCGACGAACGGCGCCGGGCTGGCGTTATGCATCACCACCGGCACCCGCAGCTGCCGAGCGAGCTGCTGAGTCGCCGAGAAATGGTCCGCGTGCGTGTGCGTATCGATGAGATAGCGGATGCGCAGGCCGTCGCGCGCGGCCAGCGCGAGGTAGCGGTCGATCTGGCTGAGTTCCGGGTCGATCAGCGCCGCGGCGCAGGTCTTCTCGCAGCCGATCAGATAGGACCGGCAGCCGCCGGTGGCCACTGTTTCGAATATCATCGGGCGCTCCGTAAACCGTATCGCCGGGTGTTTGTCGCCACCGTTCAGGCCTTGGTTGCGCGTGCAATCGTTTTGCAATCGAACTCGGCGCGAAAATATTTCCGCAATGCCTGCATATAGATTTGATCGTCGGCGCCGGCGTGTGCAAACAGGGTCATCGATGAATGAAATTTCAGATAATCGGGATAACCGAAGACCTCTTCGATGGTGCGATCGTTCAGCGATGTGACGAGTTGGGTGCAGCCGCGAAGTCTGCGCCCGAGCACGGGGTGATCGAGATAGGCCTTGGCCTCCGCGAGCGATGCGATCGCGTAGCGCTGCGCCGTGGCACTATGGCCGAGGCCTTCGATCTGCGGAAAGATGAACCACATCCAGTGGCTTTCCTTGCGGCCGGCGAGCAATTCGCGCTCCGCCTGGTCGTAGACGCCGCTTTGGGCGTCGAGGAAACGCCGTAGATTGTAGGGGTCACCGGTCACGCCGGACCTGCGTGCGGCCGTCTTGAATCCGGCTCGCGCGTCCTTGCGCGCAGGATGGGGCCATGGCCGCCACGCATGCTCATGTCCTCTTGCGCAGCTTGCCGATGAAGTTGCGCTTGCCAATCGGGACCCCTTTCCAACGCAAAATGTCGTAGGTCGTGGTCGCATGGAAGTAAAAGTTGGGCTGCGAGAAGGACAGCAGGAAATTCTCGGCGCTGAAGTCGATCTGCCGGTCGCCGAACACGAAGCGCATCTCGCGGCCGACGAACGCGTCGACCTCCGCCGCCTCGATCGTCTCGAGGGCGGCGAGGGTTGCGGCGATGCGTGCATGCAGAGCCGCGAAAGTCTCGGGAGGCGGCGTCATATCAGGAGAGAACACACCTCTGCGCACGCCCTCGATGGCGCCGAGCGAGTGAACTGCCGTCGACTTCACTTGATAAGCGAAGGGCAGCATGTCATCCGCGAGGCGGCCCTGGATGATGCCCTGGGGTGCGATCCCTTTCTCGGTGCAGAAGGCCTCCGCCGTGGCGAGCAGGCCGGCGACCGACTCCAGGATCTGTCGATAGGACGGGATAGTGGCGGCGTACAGTGAAAAAGCCATGGCATTCCCCGCAATCGTTGAGGCGCAAAGTTCAATGGTACCGCGTCGACTCGCCCAGGGCGGCGCCAACGCCAGGTACTTCTCGATGAGTTGCGTTTGTTTTTCCCAACCGCCCTCGTTGGCGGCAATCGCCTGCGCTCCTCGCTCCGCAGGAAGGCGATCGAAGCCCGGCGGCACGGCGAACGGATGCCAACGGAATGCACACCGGCGCGTCGGTACGATGCGATCGACCGTGAACTCAAAGGCGAAGTCACCTCGGCGCTCATTGGCAAGCTCCCGGTTGCTCTTTATATCGTCGATGAATCACCGGGCACAACCCCGCAGCCTCGAACGCTCGGCAGCCGCTCGCGGGCGGCGGACGTCAGGGACGATCGGTGATCTTTGCGTCGCGGCGGGATTCTTGCTGATGCGTGTAGGCGTCCCAAGACCGATCGACGAGAAACGCGTGGATCTCGGCGACATCCTCCTTGGAGAGCACGTCGTCGAAGCCTCCCATGCCCTGCGATGCGAGTACTGCCCCGAGGACGATCCGATCGAAGATTGGACCGCGCCCGGCCACGAATCGCCGCAGGTCCGGTAACTCACCGCGACCGAAGACATGACAGCGCCCGCAGAAGCGGTTGTACAAGATCGCTCCCCGGGCGATGCGCGCCGGCGTACCCTCGCGCGCGGGCGGCCGCTGCCACGGCTGGTGGATCGTCACGGCGGGTTTTGGTATTGCGGGACCGCCCAGCCGTAGCGCAACGATGCGCCCTTGGTTGCCGTACTTGTAGGCGGCGGTCCCCTCCGGGAACGGCGAAAACAGCCCCGTTCCGCCGCCATAGCCCGCCATGAAGGCAATGAATTGCGCGCCTCCCGCACGGTAGGTCATCGGCGCAGCCATGATGCTCGTACCGATTTCGATGTGCGCGAGGCGCTTGCCCGTTTGCGCGTCGTAGGCGTTCAAAAAGCCGGCCGCATCGCCCTGAAACACCAATCCCCCGGCCGTCGACAGCACGCCGCCGTTCCAGAAAGTGGCGAGCGGCCGTTGCCAAACGAGTTTCCGCCGCACCGGATCCCAAGCCTTGAGCACGCCGATTGAACGCGGGACGCCGCCTTCGGCGTATTGGGCCAACGCGGCCATCGGCGGAAGTTGGCCGAACAAAGCCTCGAGTGATGCGGGGTCATAGTCCTCCGGAAATAGCCCCGCCACGGTGAAGTTGCCCTCGATGAGGCCGGCGGGACGCCGCGCGGTGTTGACGTAGACCATCGGCGCCTCTTGCGCCGGGATATAGACCAACCCGGTTTCGGGGCTATATGACATGGGTTGCCAGCTGTGCGCGCCGGCCATCGAGGGGAAGATCAGGCGCGGTTTATCGGCGTAGTCCGCGTGCGGGTTGGGGATCGGACGCCCCGTCTTCAAATCGAGCCCCTTGGTCCAGTTGTAATAGGCGAACGGGCTTGCCGAAATCAGCTCGCCCGTCGCCCGATCGAGCACATAGATGAATCCGTCTTTCGAGGCCTGGATCAGCACCTTGCGTTGCTTGCCGCCGACGGTAATCTCCGTGAGGATGAGCTTCTGCGTGCTGTCGTAGTCCCATTCGTCGCCGGGCACCACTTGGTAGTACCAGGCCATGGCGCCGGTGTCGGCATGAATGGCGATGATGCAGTCCGCGTAAAGATCGTCTCCGCCTTGCCTGCCGTACGGCGAGACATTGCCGGTGCCGACGTAAAGGAGCTTCAGATCCGGGTCGTACGCCATGCCGTCCCAGACGTTGGCGCCTGCCGCGAACTTCCAGCGATAATGCGCACCCCAGGTGGCGACGGCCTTTCGCAACTGCGGCTGGTCCTGGGGCCCGAGCCGCGGATCTCTTGGCACCGTGAAGAAGCGCCATTTGAGCGCACCGCTGTCCAGGTCATAGGCGGAAACGTAACCACGAACGCCTTGGAAATCCGAGCCGGCGTTGCCGATCACGACGACCCGACCGGCGATGAGCGGTGCGCCGGTAATGGTGTATGGCAGCCGCTGCGCGCGGCCGATGAGCGTATCGACCTTCCAGATCCGTTTTCCAGTGGCGGCATCAATCGCATGCAGATATCCGTCGAGCGATCCGACGTAGATCCGGCCGCGCCACGCCGCCAGTCCGCGATTGACGGCGTCGCAACAGGCATACCGCGCCCAGCGGCCGTCGATTTGCGGATCGTACGTCCAAAGCATCGTGCCGGTGGCCGCATCCAGGCTGTACACGCGGCCAAAATTGCCGGCCGCATACATGACGCCGTCGATCACGAGAGGCGTCGCTTCCAGCCCCCGCTGCGTTGCGAGCGCGTAGGCCCACGCGAACCCGAGGTGCCGGACGTCGGCTCGATTCACATCGGTGAGCGGCGAGAAGTACGTGCCGCCGATGTCGCGGCCATTCAAGCGCCACTGATCAACCTCGCGCTCGGCTTGCGCTGCGCGGGCGATGTCCGCTGCGCCGCTGATTTTTTGCGATGGCTGCGACGCCACGCACAATAGGGAAACGATGATCGTGCGGCCGATGCGATATGCCCGATCGGCAGCCGACACCTCCGCCATGCTAGCGTCTCCATCCACTGCGGACAGCGCAAAGCATATAACAGAAGCGCGGCAGGACGAATGATCCGCGGAGCGGCGATCGCGGATTTCGCGCCGCGTATAATGACGACGATGATGCATGCTTCGTTTGAGCCGACGGAACCGGCGCGTAGCTGGCTGCGGCTTGATGGCGTAGATCTGCTGCGCGGCATCGCCATCGCCTTGGTGCTGATGAACCACGTGAACATGCGTCTGTTGATCGCGGGCATTCCCTATGCACAAGCGCTTCCTCGGCAGTTGCTGAGTGGGCTGGTCTGGAACGGGCAGTGTGGCGTGCAGATATTCTTCGCGGTGTCCGGCTTTCTGATCACCGCGACCTCGCTGCGCCGCTGGGCAACCCCCTGCAGCATCCGCCCTCGAGAGTTCTACCTGCTGCGCTTCGCGCGCATCGCCCCGCTCTTGATTCTATTGCTCATCGTGCTGGGTCTCCTGCACTGCACCGGATCGAAGTGGTTCTTCGTTCCCGAGAAGGCGGGGGGTTTGGGCCGCGCGCTTTTAGCGGCGCTCACGTTCCGGGTCAACGTGCTCGAATCTCAACGGGGCTATCTGCCGGGGAACTGGGACGTACTCTGGTCGCTTTCGGTCGAGGAGACGTTCTACTTGCTCTTTCCGCTATGTCTGTTGTGGTTCGGCCGCAGCCGCTGGCTCATCTTGCTGTTGGTCGCCCTGATCGTGGCAGGACCTCTCGCGCGCACGGTGTTTGCGGGCCGCAATGAGGTTTGGCGGGAATACTCCTACCTGGGGGGCATGGATGCCATCGCGCTAGGCTGCTTGACTGCGCTTCTCGCCCCCCGACTGCGATTCTCCCGTCGCGCCTTGATCACGATGCAGACCATCGGCGTCGCCTTGATGATCTTTATTTTGTGCTTTTCGATCGCGGTGAAGAGAATCGGCCTCGCAAGCCTCGGCGTGGACATGACGATCCTCGCGCTCGGCACGTGCATGGTGATGGCGGCTGTCGCGCAATCGCCAGGGACAGGTCCGCTGGTCGCTCGGCCCTTGCTGTTGCTTGGCCGGCGCAGCTATGAAATCTACTTGACCCACATGTTCATCGTGATCGGCGGTTTCGTGCTCTTCACGAAGCTTGGCAAGCCCCCCGCCGGTGTGCCAATCCTGTTTGTCGCCGTCATCCTGGTCGCCGCGGCCCTCGGTGAACTCGTGGCGCGGTTCTACTCGGAGCCGATGAATCGATATCTGCGGCGGCGTTGGGGCGAGGGACCGGACCGGCTGGGCGCCGTCGTCGAGACCGTTTGATTCGGCGTCCCCGGAAGGAATGGAGCGGGCGATGGGAATCGAACCCACGGCTCAAGCTTGGGAAGCTTGGGTATTACCATTATACGACGCCCGCTACGCAGCGATCTTATTCGCGGCGCCGCCCCTCGCGCAAATCCGCTCCGGCCGCGAGCTTGCCGGCGCCGGAGGCGGCCGACCGCCACGGGCGCGGTCGAATGTTGCTGGAAAGCATCGCTTGCGCTTGCATCTGCGCCTGTGGCCGCGCCCGCGCCGGCGCCTGCGCCGGCGCGGGCGGTTGCTTGCGGCCTCTACTTTGTTTATTCTCGGCCTGCGGCGTCGGCCAGCCCCTGACGTTGTAGTCACGCAACACGGGGTCCGGGGTCCGGAGACTGGCGCGCGATGATGGCTCGAATGGCCGTCAATAATTCGAATGAGCCATTGCGGAGGAATTTCATGACGACTTCATTTTTGCGCCTGAGATGCGCAATGTCCGCCTTGATGCTTTTGTTGCCCGCGGCAGCCGCCGTGGCCGCCGACGCGGCGAACTCCGGCACGTTGCAAGAGATCGTCGTGACCGCGCAAAAGCGCAAACAGAACTCGCAGGACATCGGCATCTCCCTGTCGGCGATCACCGGCAAAGACCTGGACACTTTGGGCGTCACCACGGCGACCGACATCACCAAGTCGATACCGGCGGTCGTGATGACGCAGCCGAACGGCCCGTCCTCCTTCAGCCTCGCGATCCGCGGCGTCACGCAGAACGACTTCGCCGATCACCAGGAAAGCCCGGCCGCGGTATATATCGACGACGCTTATGTCAGCCAAATGGCGGGGCTCGCCTTCTCGGTGTTCGATCTCAATCGCGTCGAACTGCTGCGCGGCCCGCAAGGCACGCTGTTCGGCCGCAACGCGACCGGCGGCCTCGTCAATTTCATCACCAACCGGCCGACCGACCAGCCGGGCGGATACGTCGACACGACGTTCGGCTCGTATAATTTGCTGCGCGTCGAGGGCGCGATCAACGGCCCCTTGTGGAGCAACGTCGACGGGCGTTTCTCGTTCGTCTCGAACCACTACGATCCGTTGTTCACGAACGTCGCCGGCGGCGCCGCGAATGCCGAAAACGGCAACGACTATGGGCTGCGCGGACAGCTGTTGTTCAAATTGCCTAACGACGCACGGCTCTTGTTGAACGCGCACGGCAGCCGTGAGAACGTCAATGCGGGATCTTGGGAGGAATTCGCGGCCTACTCGATCGGCAACGGCGTCGACGTGCCCGTCGGCGCGAACCAGAACCCCTTCAACACCTGCAACGGCTGCAATGCGACGGGTTTGCCCAACAGCGGCCCATTCACGATCCGCGACAACATCAGCGGCTACGCGAAGATCAAGACGGGCGGCCTCACCGGAACGTACACACAGGACTTCGGCAGCACGACGTTCACCGTGATCGGCGACTACGCGTCGCTGCGCAAGGACTACCAAGAGGACTCCGACGCATCTCCCTATACGCTGTTCGAGTTCTTCAACGGCAGCAACGTCAATCAGCAATCGCTCGAAGCGCGCCTGAACGGCAAGGACGGCAAAGTCGACTGGACCGCCGGACTTTACGGTCTGCGGATCGACGGCAGCTACTACGAGGGCTGGATCGGACCGGCGTTCTTCACCGCGCAGGAGTTTCAGTCCGCCACCAACCCCAACAACGGCTATTACGGAACGCCCGCGGGTCAGGTCGGCTTGGGGCCGTGGCCGTACGGCAGTGCCGGCGCGCTGTGGACGACGGGCGGCGTACCAGGTCCGAACGGCGCAATCCCGGAGACGAAATCGCCGTACAACCTGCTGACCAAATCGTACGCCGCATTCGGCCAGCTCGAGTGGCGGGCGACGGATTTGCTCGGCTTCACGGTAGGCGCACGCGTGACGAGCGACAGGAAGGACTACCACTTCACGTGGTATCCGTACGAGTACTTCCCGCAAAATTACACCAATCAGGTCCAGTTGCTGACGCCGCCGACCGGCATCGCGCTCACCACCTACCAGCACAGCCGCTCGGACACGCTGTGGAGCGGCAAGGCGCAGGTCGATTTCCACCTGACGGAGAACCAGTTGGCTTACGTGAGCTACAACCGCGGCGTGAAGGGCGGCGGCTTCAGCGCGCCGTTGTTCCCGTTCACGATCAACGACCTGTCGACGTTGACGTTCAAGCCGGAGACGCTGACCTCGTATGAAGTCGGCTACAAGTCCGAGTTCTTCGATCACCGCTTGCGCTTCAACACGGCGGCGTACTACTACGATTACAAGAACTACCAGGCGCTGATCTACACGCTCGGCCTGGAACAGCTGATCGTCAACGCGAACGCCCGTCACAAGGGCGCCGAGGCCGAGCTTGACTGGGCCCCGAACGAGTACTGGCGGTTCAGCGCCGGCGCGGCCTACGTCGACGCCATCGTCGTCAACGTCGCCGGCCGTTGCTGCGGCACCAACCCGAGCTCGCCGAACTTCGGCCTGCCGATCGTCGGCGATTATACGCCGCCGAACGCGCCACGCTGGAGCGGCAACCTGATGGCGCGCTACACGATCCCCGTCGGCACCGGACACCTGTCGTTCCAAGCGGACGGCAACTACCTGTCGCGATTCTGGTTCAACCTGTCGGACGTTCCGGACGTCGAGCAGTCGGGCTTCGGCGTCGGCAATCTACGCGTGAATTACGCCTCTCATGGGGACAAGTTCGAGATCGGCGCCTCGGTCGAGAACATCGCCAACAAGCACTACGGCGTGATGGGCTTCGACAACGTCTCGATCAACGGCCTCGCGCAGCTCTATCCCGGCATGCCGCGCTGGTTCAAAGTGCACGTCAACTACAAGTTCTGACATAGCCCCCTTGCACCGACCGGCGCGAGGAGGTTTCGCGCGGCGGCGCGCAGAGGGGCTTTAGAGCAGCGCCGTGAACGGGGCGACGTCGCGGGTCCAGCCGAAGAGGTCCGTCGCGCGCCGCTCCTGGATCGCGAGCAGGGCGTCGCGCAGCGTCGCCGCCATGGCATCGATCTTCGCCGGCAGATACTCGCGCCCGTCGCGGTCCGCGAGCACGCTGATCGGCGCGACGATCGCCGCCGTGCCGCAGGCGAACACTTCGGTGCACTCGCCGGCCGCGATCTGCGCCAGCATTTCGTCGATCGCGATGCGCCGTTCGCGCACTTCGATGCCCAAATGGCGCGCAAGCGCCAGCAGCGAGTCGCGCGTGATGCCCGCGAGAATCGCGCCGTCGAGTTCCGGCGTATGCAGCTCGCCGCGAATCACGGCGAACAGATTCATGCCGGATAATTCCTGGATGTAACGCTGTTCGCACGCGTCCAGCCACAGCGCGATGGTATAGCCGCGCGCCGCCGCCGCGCTCGAGGCGCGCAGCGAAGCCGCATAATTGGCCGAGGCCTTCGATGCGCCGACGCCGCCGACCGCGGCGCGCACGTCGGTGCGCTCGATCGCCACCTGTATCGCGCCGGCCGCGTAACTCTCGACCGGATTGGCGATCACCATGAAGCGGTATTCGGTGGAATTGCGCAGCATATAGCCGGACTCGGTGCCGAACAGGAACGGCCGCAGATACAGCGACTTGCCGCTGGCGTTCGGAATCAGCCCGCGGCACGCGCCGGCGACGGCGTCGATGGCCGCGAAAAACAGCGCCTCCGGCACCGGCGGCATGGACAGGCGCGCCGCCGAACGCGACAGCCGTTGCCAATTGTCGCGGGGACGGAACAAATTCGGCCAGGAGTGGCCGACGCAGTAGGCCTTCATGCCCTCGAAGACGAGCTCGGCGTACTGCAAGGCGCGCGCGCCGGGAAGAATTTCAATCGGTCCGTACGGCAGCAGCTCGCCGTGATCCCACGCGCCGTCGCGGCGCACGGCCGAGAACATGACCGGCGCGCAAACGGCGCCGAAACCGAGGCGTTCCGGCAGCTTGAATTCCCTCAGCGCCGCGGCGAGCTGCGGCGAAACGCGGTATTGCGGCATGGTTCAGCGCCGCAGATAGGCGTCGGTGCCGGCGAGCCAATCCTGCCGTGGCGGGCAGAACACGTCGACGTCCAAGGTGTCTTCGAGCGCAAACGCGCGGTGCGGCAGATTCGACGGGATCACGATGACTTCGCCGGCGCGCAGGACCAGCTCCTGCTCGTCCTGCGCGCCGAACCAAAATCGCATCGCGCCGCTCAGCAGATAGCTGATCTGTTCGTTGTCGTGCGAATGGCGCGGCACGTCGTCGCCCTTCTTCAGGTAAACATGCGCGATCATCATGCGTTCGCCGCTGACCAGGCGCCGGGTGATCGTGCCCTTCAGCGGCTCGGCGGGTATGTCGTCCCAGCGATGCACTTGGATGTTCGCGTTCTTGAGGTCGTTCATGGTCGAAATCCCCGCGGTATTCATCGGCAAAACCGTGATCATCGAAACCGGTCGTCGACCGGAACGTCGTGCGCGACCGCCAGACGGTTGGTCTCGTTGGCAAGACCGACGACCGCCAGCAACTCGGCGTATTGCGCCGCAGTCATTCCCTTCGCGCGCGCGGATGCGCCGTGCGACGCGATGCAATAGCGGCAGCCGTTGGTCACGCTGACGGCGACATAGACGAGTTCTTTGGTCAGCGGATCGAGCGTGCCCGGGCCCATGACCTCTTTGATGTTCGCCCAGATGCGGCGCAGAGTCGGCGGATCGGCCGCGAGCACTTTCCAGAAATTGTTGATCCAATCGGTCTTGCGGGTCGCCATGATGTCGTCGTAAACGGCTCGCACCTCGGCGCTCGCATCCGCGTATTCGATCATCGACGGCGCCGCGCCACCGGCCGATTCGCTCATGGAACGATCGCGATCACGCGCGCCGGGAAGCCGGCGCCGTCAGCGACCTTCGGGAACGTGACCCATACCACCGCACCGGCTTCGGGGACCTTGTCGAGATTCGCCAGCAGTTCGATCTGATAGTGATTCAGGCCCAGAATATACGATTCCAGCGAGTAATTGTCCTTGGTCGTCGACAAACCGGGATCGGTGTCGGTGGTCTCGTGGCCGGTGGCGGTGACGCCGCGCCGTTCGTAGAGAAGCTTGAGGACGGGCAAACTCCAGCCCGGATAATGGTAGACGCCTTTGGCGTCGCGATTCATCATTTTCGCCTGGTACGGCCAGCGCTTCGACCAGTCGGTGCGCATCGCCACGAAAGCGCCGCGCGGGATGCGGCCGTGGCGCTTCTCCCAGGCATGGACGTCGGCGAGCTGCAGCGTGTAGTCGGGATTCTTCGCGACCTTCTTGTGCACGTCGATGACCACGAGTGGCATCAGCATCTGCCGCGGATCGATCTTATCCACGGTCGTCAAGCCGTCGTGGAAATGCGCCGGCGCATCGACGTGCGTACCCCACTGGCCGATGTGGCAGTACTGGTTGATGCGGAATCCGTCCTTCTTGACCGTGTAAAGGGTCCTGACGCTCTCGTTCGGCGCGCCTTTCCAATGCGGAATGCCCGGCGCGAAAGTGTGCGTCAAATCGACGAACCGGTGCGATTGCATGACCGCGAGGGCTTGGTCGAGAGAGATCGATGGACTGGCGGCGGCGAACCCGACGCCGACCGCGGCCGCGGCCGCGGCGAACGCGACGGCACGGCAAATTGCACGAACCAATACCCGCATGGCGATACTCCTCACCTTCTTATGTGGAGTTCGAGAAGCGCCGAGAATAGCATGCGATGCGCTCGGCGCGCAGATCCCGCTAGCGGATCGATGCGCAGCCGTTGGCCTCGATTTCCACCAGCAGGTCGTCGCGGCAAATGTCCGCCTGCAGGTAGACGATCGATTCGGCGCGAAGCGCATGCAGCTCGATCTCGCGGCGTACGGCTTCGAAATCTGCGGGCCGGCGCAGGTAGACCTTCAGCCGCAGATCGGCGAACCGATGCCTGCCGCAGGCGGCGTGGCGGTCGGCTTCCTCCAGCAACACCGCTATGTTGGCGAGCGATTCGCGCGTCTGTGCCGCGGCGTCGCCGCGGTGGATCGACTCATGGCCGACGATGCTCGCCGTGCCGGAGATGAACAGGTTCGTTCCCGGCGCATCGCGCAACAGGCAGGCGCGCGAGAACAGCGGGCTGTCTCGACCGTATCTGGAGGGATAGCGATAGGCGCTGACCTGGCGCGGATTCTCGATCATGATCGGCGGCTTCAAGGCGGCGAGGAAATGAATCGTCAACGGGCTTCCGGCGATCGAACCGACGGCGGTGGCCGCCGGCGCGCAATCGGCGCGGGCGCGGCCCGATCTTGCGAACGCCGCGCGCCGTGCGGAATTGAAATGCCGGTAACGCTCGTCGCCGTCGACCTGCCGGTTTATCTGCGGCAAATAATGCCAAACGCGGACCAAGTGCGGATGTCCGCAGGCATCCAGCGTCTCGAACATCGCCCGATAGGCGATTTCCGTCGCTTCCCTCAGGGCCGCCGATTCGCTGCCGCCGCAGCGGCGCAATGCGCCCTCCTCGATCGCGACCGCACCGAACGTCACCCCGGCCGAGCTTTTATGGGTGACCGGACCTTGCGTCGCGGGGTCCTGCGACCGGGCGCAGGGCGGCGCATCGGCGCTGCGCCACACCTCGCAGAGCGTGGCGGCGACGCCGATCCCCGGGGTGCCGCAAGCGCCGATCGGCACGTCGTCGCGGTCGAGGCGCGGCGGCGTCGCAAAGCCGATGATGCCGAGGACTCCCTGCCACCAGGCGTTCGGCCGAGCCGCGAGATCGCCGTGCGGCAGGTATTCGTGCAAGAGCGCCGCGGCGCTCATCGCGCCGGCGAAAGTGCCGCGAGCGCCTGCGAATAGCTCGACCGAATTGCGCTCCTCTCAGACACGCTGCATTGCAGATCGCGCACCAGACCGTCGTCCAAGCCGTAAATCCAGCCGTGAACCTCCACCTGTTGTCCGCGATCCCAGGCATCGCCAAGGATCGACGTTTGACAGACGTGCGCCACCTGTTCGATGACGTTCAACTCGCACAAGCGGCGTTCGCGCTGCGATTGCTCGCCGATGCCCGCAAGCCGCGGCTCATGCCGCTCGCCCACGTCCCGCACGTGCCGCAGCCAGTTGTCGCTCAAGCCGATGCGCTCGTTCGACAAGACCGAGCGCACGCCGCTGCAGCCGTAATGGCCGCAGACGATGATGTGCCGCACCTTGAGGAGGTCCACGGCGAATTGGATGACGGTGAGGCAATTCAGATCCGTGTGCACGACGACGTTGGCGACGTTGCGATGCACGAACAATTCGCCTGGCGGCAAGCCGACGATCTCGTTCGCGGGCACCCGGCTGTCGGAACAGCCGATCCACAGATAGCGCGGCGACTGTTGGCGTGCGAGCCGTGAAAAGAAGTCCGCGTCGCCGCTACGCACGTGCTCGGCCCACCGGCGGTTACTGTCGATCAGATGCTGCAGCGAATTCATGCGCGAATTGTAGCGGCATATCGGCCGTTGCGCCGCCCGCAGAACACGCACAGCGGCGAGCGCGCCGAAGCGCCGACCGCAGCAAGTCCTGATTTAGTGGACGGCGCCGATGACCGGCCGCCGGCCGGCGATGGGGCAATCGCCGACGGGGTTCGCGGCTAGCGGACCGTCTTGCGCCCGCGCATCACCGCAAGACCGCCGAGCAACATTAGCACGCCGGCCGCCGCCGTCGCCGGATCCATCTCCGGGGCGACGATGCAGTCGGTATGGTCGCGATTGGAATCGTGGTCGCCATTCAGATCCCAGTTTTGCACCGACCGATCGGAATTGAAGGAATCCTCCGGATGAGCGGCGGCGACGCCCGACAGAGCGAGCAGCAAAGTGCTTACGGCGATAATTTTCGACATACGATGAGCCCTCGACGGCGATCGACAGGCTGTCGGCAAGACCGGCAGCGTGCCCCGATGGCGCGGATTTTACCCCCAAGTGCGCGCCGAAAATGCGCCGTATGACCGGAAATTAAAGTGATTATGTCGCCTCGAAGCGAGCCGGGCGGGCGCTGCCCGGCGTAGCGCGCCGCTCACAGCAATTCCTCGGGTGCGAATGGCGTCAACATCTTCAGCAGCAGCCGCTCCCAAAGCGTGGTGTCGGGTTCGTGGTACCAGATCCTTTCCGATCCCGGCACGCCGCTCAACCATTCGATCTGCTTGCTGTGATCGATCAACTGCAGCCGGTAGCTGCCATAGGTGCTGATGTCGTCGAACAAGGCCGTGACTTGCTTGGCGATCTGCGGGCTGCGAAAGACGATGCCGAGTTCCGTGTTGGTATGCGCCGAGCGCGCATCCATGTTCAGCGAGCCTATGAAAACCGTGTCATCGTCGATGACCAGCGCCTTGGCATGCAGGCTCGCGGTCGAATAGCGGAACGGGTGGAAGCGCGGCCGCGCAACGCCGAGTTTCGGCCGCAGTTCCCGCAGTTCCACGCCGAGCTTCAGCAAGGGCACCCGGTAACGCGAATATCCGATGTCCACCAACGGCGCATCGGTCGTCGCCAGCGAATTGGTCAATATGCGGATGTGTACGCCGCGGTCGACGAGGCGGTGCATCAGCGCGACGCCCTTTTTTCCCGGAATGAAATACGGCGAAATGATGGTCACATCCTTGCGCGCCGAGCGCATCAGTGCGGCGATGTTGTTGGCTATCGTTTCCTCTTCGGCCGGCGAGGTTTCGCTGGCGATCTTCACGGGCCGGTCGGCGAGTACGGTCGCCGGCACCCAATCGAGTTTCAATTTGCCCGCGTCGAGCTCCCGCGCGAGGAAATCCGCCTTGTTGACGCCGGTGCCGGCGTCCGCGAGATCCGGTTCCGGCTCCATCGGCACCGCCGCCGCAAACGAGGCTATCGGGTACGCATATTTGCTGTTCCAGAAAGTGTCGAATGAGGCCGACAATTCCGGCACGATTTTCCCCGCCGCGATCACGTCGAGATCGACGAAGTTGTAGGTGCGGTCGCGGGTGAAGTATTGGTCGCCGATATTGCGTCCGCCGGTGATCGCGATCGCGTTGTCGGCGACGAACAGCTTGTTGTGCATGCGGTGATTGATGCGCCAGATGTGGTACGCGGAGAACAGGAAGCGGCTCCAAAGCGCGAAACGGCCGCTCGGAAACGGATTGAAGACGCGCACCTCGATGTTGGGAAGTTCGCCGAGGCGCATGAAGCGCGGATCTTGGCCGGTGGTGTTAAGATCGTCGACCAATATGCGCACGCGTACGCCGCGCTCCGCCGCCATGCGCACGTGCTGCAGGAGTATTCGCGACGATTCGTCCTCATCGATGATGTAGTACTGCAGGTCGAGCGTACGCTCGGCGCGGTCGGTGAGCGCGATCAGGCTGTCGAACGCTTCCGCGCCCGAGGACAGCAGGCGGATTCCCGACAATTCGCCGCCGCCGCCGCTGTCGGCGACGATCCGCCCGAGCTTCGTGTTCTCGGGATGCCGCAGCGCCGTCGACGGAAATTTATCGACGTGCCGCGGCAAGCTCGCGCAGCCGCCAAGAGCCAGGCAAGCCGACAGAGTACCCGCCCAGAACCTTGCTCCGAATTCGCGCATCGGCCGATCATATCAGGCAGACTTTGCAGTCATGCAGCCGCGACGTCCCATCCGCAGCTTCGTTTTGCGCGCCGGCCGCTTGACCACCGCCCAGCAGCGCGCGCTCCAAGAGCTATGGCCCAAATATGGTCTCGACACGGCCGACGAGCCCATTGACCTCGACGCACTGTTCCAACGCAGCGCACCGCGCTGCCTCGAGATCGGCTTCGGCACTGGCGAAGTCATCGCCTCCCTGGCCGAGGCCAATCCGGCGATCGACTATTTGGGCATCGACGTGCATCGATCCGGCGTCGGTAGGCTGTTGCTGCGCGCCGAACGGGCGCATCTTGCCAACCTGCGGGTGATCAGCCGCGATGCCGTGGAGGTGCTTGCGCGCGCAATCGCCGCCTGCACGCTCGACGAGACGCTGATCTTTTTCCCGGATCCCTGGCACAAGACGCGGCACCACAAGCGCCGGCTGATCAATGCGGATTTCGTCGCCTTGCTCGCCGGTAAATTGCGCGCCGGCGGCAGATTGCGGCTCGCGACCGATTGGCGGCCGTACGCCGAGCAGATGCTCTGCGTCTGCAATGCCGAAACGACGCTCGAGTCGCTTAGCGAAGACCGCACGTTCGTCGCACGGCCGGATTTCCGGCCGCCGACGCGCTTCGAGCGGCGCGGCGAGCGCCTCGGCCACTTGGTCTGGGATTTAGCGTACAGAAAGCGGGCGGCGGTGGCGGAGCGTTGCCAAGCGCCACCGAAAGCGGATGTTGCTTCGCGCAATAATTGACTATTGCGCCGATGACTCAATCAGAGTTGAATGGATCGGGGCGGTGCGTGCAAGGAGCAGGACGATGAGCCTAATCAAGCCGGTCGTGGGTCAATGGTATCGCGGCGCCACCGACGATCTTTTTGAAGTGGTGGCCATCGACGAAGAAGACGAGACGATCGAAGTCCAATATTTCGACGGCTCGGTCACCGAGATGGACTTCGACGCGTGGAACGAACAATTGCTGGAAGGCCGAATAGACAACGCCAACGCCCTCGAGGACTGGTCCGGCTCCGTCGACGTCGGCGCCGAGGATCTCGATCGCGAATTCGAGGATATTGCGCAAATTCCTTGGGCCGTTCTCGGCGAGCGCGTGCTCGGCCGCTGAGGCTTGCACTGCGCGGCGCCTGCCCGCCGCCGCCGGTTTCAAACGCTGGACGCGGCTCGCTCGCGTGATTCGATCGCAAGAATCCGCGGCCGCAGCCAGACGAGCAGGGCGAGCCCGGGCATCGCCGAGCCGAAAGTGATCAGGAAAAAATGTGCCCAGCCGACGGCGTGCACGACCACGCCGGCGATCGTGCCCATCACGACCCGCGGCAACGCTGCGAGCGCCGACAGCAGCGCGTACTGGGTCGCGCTATAGGCGACCGTGCATTGAGCCATCAAGAAAGCGACGAACGCCGCTAGACCCATGCCGCCGGCCAGATTGTCCATGCTCGTCGCGAAAATCATCAGCCACAGCTCTTTGCCGGCGAGCGCGAGCCAAAAAAACAGCAGATTCGTCAGCGCCTGGGCGACGCCGAAAACCAGCATCGAGCGATACAGGCCCCAGCGCAGGTATATCCAGCCGCCGAACGCCGCGCCGAGCATGGTCGAGATCGTCATGTTGACCTTGCCGGCGATGCTGAGCTCTGCCAGGGAAAACCCGACTCCCTTGATCATGAACGCGCTGTACAGGCTGAGCGCGAACGCGTCGCCGACTTTATAGAGCAGCACGAGCAGCAGTAGGCCCCATGCGGCCGGCTGCAGCAGCAGATCGCGCATCGGATTGACGACGGCGTCGGCGAGCGTCGGCGGCGGCCGGCCGGGCATGTCGGGTTCCGGCGACCAAGCGGTCGCCAGCATCGTCACCGCCATCACCACGGCGACCAAGCCGTAGGCGGTTCGCCAGCCCAATTGTGCCGCCATCAGCACGATGACCGCGCCGGCGAACATCGCCGCGGTGCGGTAGCCGAAAGCACTGGCGGCAGCGGCCAGGGCGCGCTCATCCGGCGGAATGAGGTCGACGCGGTAGGCGTCGATGACGATATCCTGGGACGCCGACAGGAACGCGACCAGCAGCGCGATCATCCCGAGCAGATACGGCGCCTTGTCCGGCGAACTCATGCCCATGACGCCGATCGCGATCGCCAATGCGAACTGATAGATCAGGATCCAGCCGCGGCGGCGCCCGAGCAGCGGCGGCAGATAGCGATCGAGCAGCGGCGCCCAGAGGAATTTGAGCACGTAGGGCAGGCCCGCCAGCGAGAAAATGCCGATCGTGCGAATATCGACCTTGGCGTCCGCGAGCCACGCTTGCAGCGTCGATCCGGTCAAGTTCAGCGGCAGACCGGATGCAAAACCCAGCATCAAGGTCGCCGCCATGCGCCGTTGTCCCAGCGCTTGCAGCAGCGTCGGCTTTGACTTGACCGTCAAGCGCTATAACTCGAGATCGTAGTCGATCAGAAGCGGCGCGTGATCGGAAAAGCGCCGCTCCTTGCAAATCCGCGCCCGCCGGATCTTGCCGCGCAGCGCGGCGCCCGCAACGTGGTAGTCGATCCGCCAGCCGACGTTTTTCGCGTACGCCTGGCCGCGATTCGACCACCAGGTGTACTGCTCCGGCTCGCCGTTCGTCTCGCGAAAGGCGTCTACGTAGCGGCCGCTGCCGAACAGTTCGTCGAGCCACAGCCGTTCCTCGGGTAGAAACCCGGAATTTTTCTGATTCGCCCTCCAATTCTTCAGATCGATCGGTTTGTGCGCGATATTCCAATCGCCGCAGAGGATCGTCGGCCGGCGGCGCCGATGCATCTTGGCCAAGTGCGCGGTGAACGCCTCGAGGAAGCGGAATTTCGAGGCTTGCCTCTGCGGACCCGCGGACCCGGAGGGTAGATACAGCGAGACGATGTTGACGTGCGCGAACCGCGCCTCGAGGAAGCGTCCTTCGCGGTCGAATTCCGCGGCGCCAAAGCCGCGCGCCACGCGCAGCGGCTGCTTGCGCGCATACAGGGCGGTGCCGGCGTAGCCCTTGGTTTGCGCGTCGAAGTAATAACAATGATAGTCGTTCGGCCAAAATACGGGGTCGGCAAGCTGCGCGGCCTGCGCCTTGGTCTCCTGCACGCAGACGACGTCGGCCTTTTGACCGGGCAGCCAATCAAAGAAGCCCTTGCGGGCGGCGGAACGTATCCCGTTCGCGTTCAAGGTGAGTACGCGCATCGCGGCCGATGATACCAGCCGCACAATCGGCCGTCGCCGCGCTTGCGGAGCGGCGCATCCCTTGCGAGACTTCGACCCCTATGCTGCGGCCCTACCAGGACGAATTCATCGAATTGTGTCTCGCGCTCGGCGTCTTGAAGTTCGGCAGCTTCAAACTGAAATCCGGCCGCGAAAGCCCGTACTTCTTCAATACCGCCCTTTTCAACAGCGGCGAAGCGGTCGCCGCGGTCGGCCGAGCGTACGCGGCGGCGATCACCGCCTCCGATGTCGCCTTCGACATGCTGTTCGGCCCCGCCTACAAAGGGATTCCGTTGGTCACGGTGACGGCGGCGGCGCTCGCCTCGGAACACGGGCTCAACGTGCCGTTTGCGTTCGACCGCAAGGAATCGAAAGATCACGGCGAGGGCGGCCGAACGATCGGCGGCCCGCTGCGCGGGCGCGTGCTGATCGTCGACGATGTCATCACCGCGGGTACCGCGATCCGCGAATCCATCGACATCATCCGCGCCGCCAAGGCCCGCCCAGCGGGCGTCGTGCTCGCCCTGGACCGCCGCGAACGGGGTGCCGAGAGCCGGCTTTCCGCCGTTCAGGAAATAGGCGAGCAGTTCGCGATCCCGGTCATCCCGATTATCAGCCTCGACGACTTGCTCGCGCATATGGCGGCCGCGGGAGGCTCTGCGGAGTATCTCGGGATGAAGGCCTATCGGGACCGTTATGGAATCGACCAGTGAGCAGCGGTCGATGGCGCAACAGGCCTCTTCGGCGGACAATATGGCCGGCAGTTGAGGAGAAACGCCCTTGAAACGCGCCGCTATTACTCTCGCCGCCTTGGTTCTCGCGGCTTTGGCCGGGTTGCCTCTGCAGGTCGCCGATGCGGGCGGCCAGACGGTATACAAATGGGTGGACGACCACGGCGTCACCCACTACGGCGATCAAATTCCGCCTAAATACGCGAACCGCGAGCGCGACGTCATCAATGCCGAGGGAGTCGTCGTCGATCGCATGGCTGCGCAGAAGACCCCGCAGGAAATCGCCATAGAGCAGCGGCGCAAGCAGGCCGAGCAGCAGCGCCAAGCCAGCGACCGCAATTTGCTCAACACCTACGCTTCGGTAAAGGAGATCGTACGCCTGCGCGACCAGCGCCTGGCGTTGATCGCCGATCAAGTCAGGGTCACGAGCCAGTTCTTGGACATCCTGAACGCCAGGCTCGAGAAGCTCGTCGCCAACAGCACGCATTTCAGTCCGTACAGCGCCGCCGCGAAAGCGCCGCCGATGCCGGATGCTTTGGCCTACGATCTGGTGCGCGTCGCCAGCGATATTCGCACGCAACGGCAGAACTTGCTCGAGAAGCGCAACGAAGAAACGGCGATGCGCGTGCAATTCGCGAGCGATATCGACCGATTCAAAGAATTGAAGGGCATCCATTGACGCCGAAGAAGCGCATTCTGCTCGGCGTGACGGGCGGCATAGCCGCCTACAAGAGTCCGGATCTGGTGCGCCGTCTGATCGAGCGCGGCGCGGACGTCCAAGTCGTGATGACCGCGTCCGCGCAGCGCTTCGTGACGCCGCTGTGCTTTCAGGCGGTGTCCGGCCGCCCGGCGCGCGTGGATTTGTGGGATGACGCGGCGGAAGCGGCCATGGGCCACATCGAACTTGCACGCTGGGCGGAACTCGTGCTGATCGCGCCCGCGAGCGCCGACTTCCTCGCCCGCTTGCGCAGCGGCCGCGCCGACGACCTGCTGTCGGCGCTGTGCCTCGCCACCGAGGCGCCGATCGCGCTCGCTCCGGCGATGAACCGGGTCATGTGGGCCAACAAGGCGACGCAGGCGAACGTCGAAGCGCTGATTTCCCGGGGCATGCGCCTGCTCGGGCCGGGGTCGGGCGATCAGGCCTGCGGCGAAATCGGCTTGGGGCGCATGTGGGAACCGGCGAAGCTCGCGGAGAGCCTGCTGGAGGCGCCGCCGAACGCCGGCCTGCTGGCCGGCCTCAATGTCTTGATAACCGCCGGCCCGACGCGCGAAAGACTCGACCCGGTACGCTACCTGACGAATCGCAGCTCCGGAAAAATGGGATTTGCGGTCGCCGCGGCCGCACGCGAAGCCGGCGCGCATGTGACGCTGGTCGCCGGTCCCGTGCAGTTGCCGACGCCCGCCGGCGTCACCCGCCTCGACGTGGAAAGCGCGCGCGACATGCACGCCGCGGTGCACCGGCACGTCGCGCAAACGGATCTGTTCATCGCGGCGGCGGCGGTCGCGGATTTCCAACCGATCGCGGTCGCCAAACAGAAGATCAAGAAACAAGGGGCGGCGGTGACGCTCGACCTGGAGCCGGCGCCGGACATCGTCAAGTCGGTCGCGGAAATGGCCAGACGGCCGTTCGTCGTCGGCTTCGCGGCGGAGACCAACGATGTCGACGACAATGCGCGCCTCAAGCTGAAGCGCAAGAAGCTCGACATGATCGCGGCGAATCTCGTCGGCGACGGCATCGCCTTCGATTGCGACGACAATGCGCTCACCGTCCTCTGGCCGGGCGGCAAGGCCGAAGTGGCGCGCGGGCCGAAAATCGAGGTGGCGCGCGAACTGATCGCGCTGATCGCCAAACGCCTGCCGCCGTCGACGGGCGCCGCACGGCGCCTTGCGCGCAGCCGCCGCGCCGGCGGCGCGGCTGCGCCGCGCAATCGCGCGCGCAACCGCCGTATTCGCCGGTAGGCGCTTGAGCCGATGAAGCGGCGCGTCAAGCTGCGGATTCTCGATGTGCGCGTCGGCAGGGACTTCCCCTTGCCGGCGCACGCCACCGCGGGCTCGGCCGGCATGGATTTGCGCGCCTGCCTCGATGCGCCGCTGGTGCTGCGCCCCGGCGGCGCCGAACTGATCTCGACCGGAATCGCGATCTTCGTCGAGGATCCGGGTTACGCCGCGCTGTTGCTGCCGCGTTCCGGGCTCGGCCACAAGCACGGCATCGTGCTCGGCAATCTCATCGGCCTGATCGATTCGGACTATCAGGGGCCGCTGCTGATCTCTTGTTGGAATCGCGGCGCGGCGCCGTTCACGATCGAGCCCGGAGAGCGCATCGCCCAGCTGCTGATCGTGCCGGTCGCCCAGGCGGAATTCGAAATCGTCGAGGATTTCGCCACGAGCGTGCGCGGCGCCGGCGGCTTCGGCAGCTCCGGGCGCGACTGACGGTGCGCGCACCGGCGGTGCGCGTGAATCTCGGCGCTCGCCCGCGATATCGCGCTGGCCGCTGCGGCGGCGGCGCCTCATGCTCGCCGCCATGGCGATCCGGGATTGGCCCATCGATGAGCGGCCGCGGGAGAAATTGCTCGCGCAAGGCGCAGAAACGCTGTCCGACGCGGAGCTGCTCGCGATCCTGCTGCGCAGCGGCAGCCGCGGCCATTCCGCCGTGCAATTGGCGCGCGAGGTGCTGCAGAGCTTTCGTTCGCTGCGCAAGCTGATCGCCGCCGATCGCCAGCGGTTCTGCGCCGAGCCGGGACTCGGGCCGGCGCGCTATGCCGAGCTGCAGGCCGCGGTGGAAATCGCGCGCCGGCAATTGGCCGAAACGCTGCGTAGCGGCCCGTCGCTCGCGAGCCCGCGGGCGACGCGCGATTTCCTCGTCGCCCGCCTGCGCGATTTGGAGCACGAGGTATTTTGCTGCCTGTACCTCGACAACCGCCACCGCCTGATTCGTTTCGAGCCGTTGTTCCGCGGGACGATCGATGGCGCGTCGGTGCATCCGCGCGAGGTCGTCAAACAGGCGCTCGTGTGGAACTCGGCGGCCGTGATCGTCGCCCACAACCACCCCTCGGGGGTCGCCGAACCCAGCCAGGCGGACGAACTGATCACCCGCCGGCTCAAAGAGGCGCTCGCGTTGGTGGACATCCGGCTGCTCGATCACATCGTCATCGGCGACGGCGCCAGCGTTTCGTTCGCCGAGCGCGGACTCATTTAGTGGAGGCTGGTAGTAGCAGGCGCTAGCAGGGGCTCGCCGGAACTTGCCGCGATCTTCCGATATCCGATCCCCTGAATCCTCATATCGTCCGATATTTGACATAATATTAGGCGTGCGGGCGGCGGCCGGGCCCGGCCCCGGGAAGAGGCTCGCGGGGAGGGCCGTATTGCCGCATCCGGCCCGGCCTGGTATAAAGCGCGGCTGTTCCCGTCTCTTCAAGTTCCAAAGGTCCACGCCATGTCGCGAGTCTGCCAGGTCACGGGCAAGCGCCCTATAACGGGAAACACCGTCTCGCACGCCAACAACCGCAAGCGGCGCCGCTTCCTGCCGAATTTGCACAGCCACCGCTTTTGGCTGGAATCGGAAAAGCGCTTCGTCAGCCTGCGGATCACGACGCGCGGCCTGCGCACGATCGAGAAGCGCGGCGTCGACGTGGTGGTCGCCGAACTGCGCGCCCAGGGCGTCAAGGTATAAGAGGCACTCCGATGCGCGATAAGATCAAATTGGTATCCTCCGCGGGCACCGGCCATTACTACACGACGACCAAGAACAAGCGTCTGCATCCGGACAAGATGGAGACCAAGAAATTCGATCCGGTCGTGCGCAAGCACGTCGCCTACAAAGAATCGAAGATCAAATAGGCCTGCGCGAGTCCGCGGGCCGTCCTAACACGTGCCCGAACTGCCAGAGGTAGAAACCACCCGCCGCGGCATCGCCGCCGCCCTGACCGGCCGGCGCGTCCTGTATATGCGCATCCGCGAGCGCCGCCTGCGCTGGCCGATCGCCGCTCACGTCGAAGCGGCGGTCCGCGGTCAGCTCGTGCACCGGGTCGAGCGGCGCGCGAAGTATCTGTTGCTGCGCCTCGAGACCGGCACCATGATCGTGCATTTGGGGATGTCGGGCAGCCTGCGCGTGCTGGCCGCCGATGCACCCGCCGCGGCGCACGAGCATTGGGATCTCGGCATCGACGGCGGCCTGTGTTTGCGCTATCGCGATCCGCGCCGCTTCGGCAGCCTGCACTTCACGCGCCGCGACCCGGATCTGCACCGCTTGCTCGCGCATCTCGCGCCGGAGCCTCTAGGCGCCGCGTTCGATGCCGACTACCTTTATCTGGCGACCCGCAAACGCAAGATCGCGGTCAAACCGTTGTTGATGAATTCGCGAGTCGTCGTCGGCGTCGGCAACATCTATGCGAGCGAGGCGCTGTTCCGCGCGGCGATCCATCCGTCGCTGCCGGCAGGAAGGATCAGCCGCGCGCAGGCGTTCGCGCTGACCGCCGCGATCAAACAAGTGCTCAGCGAGGCGATAAGGATCGGCGGCACGACGCTGCGCGACTACGTCGACGCCGCCGGCGCGCCGGGCTACTTCCGCCAGGAACTCTACGTCTACGAACGCGCGGGACGGCCCTGCAAAGTCTGCCGGGCGCCGATCAAGCATCGCCGGCAAGGGCAGCGCGCCACGTATTGGTGCCCGGCCTGCCAACGCCGCTAGAGCGTCGCCTTGCGGCGCTCAGCGTTGGCGGTGCCGCTTCAGCTCTATCTCGACGATCGGGTGGACGAACTCCGAGACATTCCCGCCGAGAACCGCGATTTCGCGGACCAGCGTCGAGGAGATGAACGTGTACTGTTCCTGCGGCGTCATGAACACCGACTCGATGTCCGGCGACAGATGCCGGCTCATATTGGCCAGCTGAAACTCGAACTCGAAGTCCGATACCGCGCGCAGGCCGCGGACGATGACCGACAAGCCCTTCTGACGCGCGAAATCCACGGTCAAGCCGTCATAGCCGATGACCTCGACGTTGCTCACTTCCGCGAGTACGCGGCGCGCCATGTCGACGCGCTGATCGAGCGTGAACATCGGCGCCTTGTTCGGATTGGCGGCGATGGCGACGACCAGCCGGTCGAAAATGCTGGCCGCGCGCCGCACCAGATCATGGTGGCCATTGGTGATCGGGTCGAAAGTGCCCGGGTACATGGCGTTTCTTTTGTGCATGGTGCCAGCCTAGAGTTCTTTGCGCGCCAGATGATAACCCACCTCGCCCGCAGACTTGGATTTGAGCAATCGCCAATGTGCCGGCAACGGCGGTACGCCGGCGGCGCGTTCGCCTTCCAGATAGATATGGGCTCCGGGCGCGAGCCACTGCCCCGTCTCGATCATCGGCAGGAAGTGGCCGAGCGCATCGCGCCCGTACGGAGGATCGAGGAACACGACGTCGAATGGCGCGGCGGCCGTGCGCAAGAACCGCTCGGCGCCGCACTGGTGCACCTCGGCCTGCGCGGCCGCGCCCAAGCGCACCAATTGTTCGCGCAGGGCGGCGGCGGCGGCGGCGGCTTGTTCGACGAAAACCGCCTCGCGCGCGCCGCGCGACAAGGCCTCCAGGCCGAGCGCGCCGGAGCCGGCGAACAAATCGAGGCAACGCGCGTCTTGGATCGCCTGCTGCAGCCAATTGAACAAGGTCTCGCGTACCCGATCGGGCGTCGGACGCAGCTCCGGCAGATCGGCGAACGCGATGCGGCGGCCGCGCCAGCGGCCGCCGATGATGCGGATCGAATTGCGGCCCGCGTGCGCGCGCGCCGGCGTCTTGGGAGTCGTCACCGCGGCGATGATACCCGCAAACCTCGCCGCCGCCGTTGCTCTGCTAAGCTCTCGTCCCCATGACGATCGAATCCACGCGGCCCGCCCCGACCGGCTTTTTCAGGCGCCTCAGCGCCAAACTGGGCGCCGGCTCCTCCTGGCTCACCGCGGGCATCAAGGAAATCCTGCCCGGCCGGAAAATCGATGCCGCCGTTCTGGAGGATCTGGAAACCCGCTTGATCACGGCGGACGTCGGCGTCGAGGCGACCGCTCGAATCCTCGATGAGCTCAGCATGCGCGTCGCCCGCAAGGAACTCGGCGACGTCGATGCCCTGCTCGGCGCATTGCGCGCCTCGATGCTGGCGATTTTACAGCCCGTGGAACGCCCGCTTGCAATCGACCGCTCGGTCAAGCCGTACGTGATCCTGGTCGTCGGCATCAACGGCGCCGGCAAGACGACGACGATCGGCAAGCTGGCGCACCGCCTGATCGGCGAGGGCCGCAGCGTGATGCTCGCCTCCGGCGATACCTTCCGCGCGGCGGCGCGCGAACAGTTGGCGGCTTGGGCCGACCGCAACCGGGTGCCGATGATCTCGCAACAGGCAGGGGCCGAGCCGGCGGCGGTCATTTACGACGGCTTGCAGGCGGCGCGCGCGCGCGGCATCGACGTATTGATCGCCGATACCGCGGGGCGCCTGCATACGCATTCGCATCTGATGGACGAATTGAAGAAGATCAAGCGGGTCCTCGCGCGCCTCGATCCCGGGGCGCCGCACGAGGTACTGCTGGTGCTCGACGGCACGATCGGTCAAAACGCGGTCGCGCAGGCGGAGGAATTCAACAAGAGCCTCGGCGTGACCGGGCTTGCGATCAGCAAACTCGACGGTACGGCCAAGGGCGGCGTCATGCTCGCGATCGCGCAAAAGCTGAAGATTCCCATACGGTTCGTCGGCGTCGGCGAAGAACTCGAGGATTTCGGCGAATTTAAGGCCGCCGAATTCATCTCAGCCTTGCTGCAAGGCGCCCCCGGCGGTGGCGCATGATTCACTTCGATCAGGTCTACAAGCGCTATGCCAACGGCCGCGAGGCGCTCGCCGGCGTTTCGTTCAAGGTGGAGCGCGGCGAAATGGCCTTCTTGACCGGCCATTCCGGCGCCGGCAAGAGCAGCATATTGAAGCTGATCGCGTTGATCGAGCGGCCGACGCGCGGCCGGGTGATGGTCGATGAACGCAATACCGGCGCCATCAGACCGCGCGCCATCCCGCAGTTCCGCCGTCAAATCGGCGTCGTCTTTCAGGACCACAAACTGTTGCACGATCGGCCGGTCGCCGATAACGTGGCATTGCCGTTGATCATCGCCGGCGTGCAGCGCCGCGAAATCGACAAGCGGGTGCGTGCCGCGCTCGACCAGGTGGGTCTGCTCGGCAAGGAGCGCAATCTTCCCTTGGAACTGTCGACCGGGGAACAACAGCGTGTCGGCATCGCCCGAGCGGTGGTCGGTAAACCGCCGCTGCTGATCGCCGATGAACCGACCGGCAACCTCGATCCGGACCTCGCACTCGAAATCATGCGCCTGTTCAAGCGCTTCAACGACGTCGGCGTCACGGTCGTGGTCGCGACTCACGATGTGCACTTGATCGACCAAATCGGCGCGCGGCGCATCGTCCTCGGCGAAGGACGGGTCGCCGCGCAGACGCCGCGATGAACGTCGGCGCATATTTTTCGCGGCATGCGCAGACGCTGATAGGCTCGCTCGGCCGCATCGCCGCGGCGCCGCTCGCGACGCTGATGACGATGGCGGTAATCGCGATCGCGATCGCGCTGCCCCTGACTTTGCAGGTACTGCTGCAGAACGCGCGTGCTGCGACCTCCGGCTGGAACGAGGCTTTCAATCTGACGGTCTACCTCGCGAAGACGAGCAGCGACGTGCGCACCCAGCAGATCGCCCGACAGATCGAGGCGCGCGACGATGTCGGCGCCGTGCGCATCATCACCGCCGCCGAGGCGCTGGCGCAGTTTCGCCAATATTCCGGATTCGGCGCTGCGCTCGATGCGCTCAAGGACAATCCGCTGCCGAACACGCTGATCGTGACGCCCGCCGTCGGCGCCAGCACCGCCCTGGGCACGCAGAATTTGAAGAATGCGATCGCCGCGATCGCCGACGTCGACTCGGTGCAGCTCGACACCGGCTGGGTGAAGCGTTTGCTGGCGATGCTCGCGCTTCTGCGGCGCGTTGCCCTGCTCGCCGGCGGCTTGCTGGGATTGGGAGTCGCGCTGATCGTCGGCAATACGATTCGCCTGGATGTTCTCAATCGCCGCGCGGAAATCGAAGTGCTGAAATTGGTCGGCGGCACCGACGGCTTTGCGCGCCGGCCGTTCCTCTACAGCGGTCTTTGGTACGGTTTGGGCGGCGCAATCCTCGCGCTGCTGCTGGTCGAAATCGCGATCGCGGCGCTGGCGGCGCCGGTCGCCAGGCTGGCGGCGCTTTATGGCAGCGAGTTTCGCCTCTCCGGCCTCGATTTGCATACCGCCGTCCTGGTACTCGCGGCCGCCAGCGCTCTTGGCCTGGGGGGTTCCTGGCTTGCGGCCACGCGCCATATTCGCGCGATCAACCCCACGTAACCATCTGTTTTTAATTGGTTTATAGGCAAGGCGAAACTCGACCGGCGGTTAGCACTCTAAGCTTTGGAGTGCTATTATTGCGCCTACATCGATTTGGAGGTTGACGCTGATGACCGCAGCTTTGGTTGCCAAACAATCCAGCCTGGTAGTCGCAGGCCCCGTCGGGAGCCTGGATGCTTATATCGCCCGCGTTTCGCAGATTGCGGTGCTTTCGAAGGAAGAGGAGTTCGCCTTGGCGCAGCGCTTTCGCGCCGAAGGCGATTTGGACGCCGCCCGCCAGCTCGTACTTTCGCACCTGCGGTTCGTCGTGCACATCGCGCGCGGCTATTTGGGCTACGGCTTGCCGATGGGCGACTTGGTGCAGGAGGGCAACATCGGCCTGATGAAGGCCGTCAAGCGCTTCGATCCCGCGGTCGGCGTGCGTCTGGTCTCGTTCGCGGTGCATTGGATTCGCGCCGAGATCCACGAATATGTGCTGCGCAACTGGCGGCTGGTGAAGGTCGCGACCACCAAGTCACAACGCAAATTGTTTTTCAACCTGCGCAAGCTGAAGACCAATCTCGCGTGGTTATCGGAAGCGGAAACGCAGGCGGTCGCCAAGGATCTGGGCGTGGCCGCGAGCGACGTGCGCGAAATGGAACAGCGCCTGTCGGCGCGCGACATGTCCTTCGATCCCGTGCCGGACGCCGACGAGGACGACGCCTATTCGCCGGCGATGTACCTGCCCGCGAACAATGCCGATCCGGCCGTCGAGGTCGAACGGCAAGAATGGGCGGAGGACTCCACCGACCGTTTGGGCGCGGCGCTCCAGAAGCTCGACGAGCGCAGCCGCAGTATCCTGCGGCGGCGCTGGATGGGCGAGGAGAAGGCGACCTTGCACGAACTCGCGGACGAATACGGCATATCCGCCGAGCGGGTGCGCCAGGTCGAGGTCAACGCCATCAACAAGCTCAAGGGGCTGATGGCCGCCTGATCGGCTCTGCAGCCGATCGGCGTTCGTCGGCGACCGCTTCGCGGATGACGTGCGCGTGCAATAATTCGACGGTTCGGTCGCGGCTCGGCGCATAGCCGCCGGCGAGCTAGCATGCCGGTTTAACGAGCGGAGTTGCCGATGGCCACACAGACGACCGACCCCCTCGACCTATTCAACGTACGCGGTTTGCTCGACGCCGAGGAACGCCTGGTGCAGGACTCGGTGGCGCGCATGGTCGACGACAAGGTGATCCCGATCATCGGCAAGGCATTCGAAGAACATCGTTTCCCGCGCGAACTGGTCGCCGATTTGGCGCAGATGGGCCTGCTCGGCAGCTCCCTGCAGGGCTACGGCTGCGCCGGCATGAACGCGGTCGCCAGCGGATTGATTTGCCAGGAATTGGAGCGCGGCGATTCGGCGCTGCGCAGCTTCGTTTCGGTGCAATCGAGCCTTTGCATGTACCCGATCCATGCCTTCGGCTCCGAACGGCAGAAGGACCGCTTCCTGCCGCCGATGGCGCGCGGCACGATCATCGGTTGTTTCGGCCTGACCGAACCGCAGGGCGGTTCCGATCCGGGCAACATGAAGACCCATGCCAAGCGGCGCGGCGGCGACTGGGTCATCAACGGCGGCAAGATGTGGATCACGAATGCGCCGATCGCGGACCTATGCATCGCCTGGGCGATGACCGACGAGGGGATACGCGGCTTTCTCATCGAGAAGGGCACACCGGGCTTTTCGGCTTCCGAGATTCACAACAAATTCAGCCTGCGCGCCTCGGCCACCGGCGCGCTGTACTTCGACGACGTGGTCGTGCCGGAGGAGAACCGCTTGCCGCAGGCGCTGGGGCTGAAGGGGCCGCTATCGTGCCTGACGCAGGCGCGCTACGGAATCTCCTGGGGTGTGATCGGCGCGGCGCAAGCCTGTCTCGCGCAGTTGCTGGATTACACGAAGACACGGCTGATGTTCGGCCGGCCGCTCGCCGCGACGCAACTGATCCAGGTGCGCCTCGCCGAAATGGCGCGAAGGATCACGACCGCGCAGCTGCTCGCGCTGCAGCTCGGCCGCTTGAAGGACCGCGGCATGCTGACGCCGACGCAGGTGTCGCTCGCCAAATGGAACAACACGCGTGCCGCGCTCGCGATTGCGCGCGATTGCCGCGACATGCTCGGCGGCGCCGGCATCAGCGCCGAGTACGCCCCCATCAGGCATATGCTGAACCTCGAGAGCGTCGTCACCTATGAAGGCACCGAATCGATACACCAGTTGGCGGTCGGCCGCGAATTGACGGGGTTGTCGGCGTTTTGACCGGCAAAGTGCCGCCCGCGCGCCGTCGCCGAGGCCGGCGAATCGCATGATCGGCGGCCGTCTTCTGTGAAATAATGCGCACGACGCCGCGCGATCCGCCGCGGCCCGTTCGCCACCGGCACGTACGGGCGCGGCCGCGCATCGCCAACCCATTATCGGAGCAACCGGCATGACCTTCGTTGGAAAGCTTATGAGCGCCGCGCCGCTGGCCTGCTCTCTTGCCCTGTGCCCCGGCGCCGCGAGCGCGGTGCCGGCGCCGGCGCCGGCGGAACCTGCGAGCGCCGCGGTCGCGATCGTCGGCGGACAATTCCTGCCCTACTCCGCGCTGCAAGCGGCGGTGAAGGTCAAGCTGCAGAGCCTGGATCAACAGCGCGACGCCGAGATTCGGCAGATATCGTCGGAAACGGCGCGCGAGCGCGCGGCCTACATCGATTCGCAGCTGAATTCGCTGATCGACCAAAAAGTCCTGGCGCTCGAGGCGGCCGCGAACAAGACGACGCCCAAGGCGCTGCTCGCGGCGCTCGCGGTGCCGCAGGTCAGCGAAGCGCAGATGCAGGCGTTCTATCAGGCGCAGAAGGCGCAGATTGGCCGTCCGTACGCGCAGATCCAGCCGCAAATCAAGGAATTCCTGCAGAGCGCTGCGGCCGACAAGGCGCGGCGCCGCTATTACGATTCTCTGCGGCAGAAATACCATGCGAAAGTGCTGCTCGGGCCGATGCGTGAACGCGTGGACCCGACCGGCCCGGTGCGCGGACCGGCGAAGGCGCCGATCACGATCATCGAGTTTTCCGATTTTCAATGCCCCTTCTGCGGACGTCTGGAACCCGAGCTGCGCAAACTGCTGCAGGCGTATCCGACCCAGCTGCGCCTGGTCTACCGCAACCTGCCGCTCGTCTCGCTGCATCCGAACGCCATGCACGCCGCCGAAGCCGGCGTATGCGCCGATCAACAAGGGAAGTTCTGGCAAATGCACGATCTGATGTTTGCCGACCAGGGCGCCCTGAGCGTTCCCGCGCTCGAGGTAAAGGCGAAGCGCATCGGTCTCGACATGCGCCGCTTCGACACCTGCCTCGACTCCGGCGCAGCGCTGCCGGTCATCAAGACGGACGAGCAAGCGGCCGTCGAGCTCGGCCTCGCGGGCACCCCGAGCACGTTCATCAACGGCCGCTTCCTCAATGGCGCGGTCTCCTACGATGAATTGTCCACGGTCGTCAAGGATGAGCTGCGGCGGCTGTCGGCTGCCGGGGGCCGGCACTAGCGGCGGCCGCCACGAGCGGCGGATCGGGCGTCGGCGCCCGGCCGTCAGGAACTCAAGGGTGCAAGGTCGCGCGGCACCGGAGCCACGCGATCGAATCCCGGGGCGATCGCCCCTTCGAGCGCGAGCAGCCAGTGCTTGCGCTCGAGGCCGCCACCGTAGCCGATCAACGACCCGTCGGCGCCGATGACCCGATGGCAAGGCACCAATATCGGGATGGGATTGCGGTTGTTCGCGAGACCGACGGCGCGCGCGGCGCCGGGGTTGTGCAACCGGCGCGCCAGTTGACCGTAGCTGCAGGTCGTACCGTACGGTATCTGCAGCAAGGCGCGCCAGACACGCTCTTGAAACGGCGTGCCGCGCGGCTTCAAGGGCACGGTGAACGTCCGCCGCGAGCCCCGGAAATATTCGTCGAGCTGCCGGATCGCCTCCGGCAGCGCGCCCGCGCTCGGATCTTCGAGCGCGCTGCCGCCGCCGGATGCGCCGTGGAGGCGCCGGGATCCGTCCAAAAAGAGCGCCGTCACGTCGCGATCGTCGCCGTGCACGCGCAGCCTGCCGATCGGGCTGTCGATGTATGCGAAGAAATTCATTTTAGGATACTCCTTGCGACTGCCACAGATAATGCGCCGCATACGCGCGCCACGGCCGCCACGCGGCGGCGCGGGTGTGCAATGGCCGGGCGCCGGCGGCGCGGCGCAGCGCCAAATCGCCGCTTGGAAACGCATCCGGCGAACGCCATACCCGCATCGCGATCATTTGCGCCGTCCACGGTCCGAAGCCGCGCAGGCTCTGCAGATCCGCGACCGCCCGATCGACGTCGACGACGAATGCGGCGCGAATTTTTCCGAGCGCGATCTGCTGCGCGAGCAGGATCAATGCGCGCGCGCGCGCCTCGACGATGCCGAGGGCGGTCAGCCGCGCGGTCGATGCGGCCGCGATCCGCGCCGCGGTCGGCGTCAGCAGGCGCAACGAAGCATACGGCGTCGCAATCGGCTCGCCGCAGGCCTGCGCCAAGCGCGCCGCCAGCGTCGAGGCCGCTCGCACCGAGACCTGCTGGCCGAGGACGATGCGCGCGGCAGTCTCGAAGCCGTCGAAGGCGCCGGGAACGCGCAAACCCGGGAGGCGCCGCACCAGTGGCGCCAGCGCCGGATCGCGGCTCAAGTGCGCGCCGACCGCGTCCGGTACCGCGCCGAGATCGAACAGATCCTTGAGGCGCGCGAGCACGGCGGCGATGACCGGCGAGAGCGAGCGCGACAGCTCGATGCACAACGCATTGCGTTGCGCGCCGAGCGAGACGGCGACCCAGCCGCGGTAAGGGCCGATGGCGACGGTGCGCCGATAGTGCGTGGCATCGACCGCTTCCACACCGGCGATGGCGCGCGCGCCGAGGTACGCCAACAGGTTCCCCCAGGCGAGCGGCGGCCGGAATTCCAGGCGGCAGCACAGGATCTCGCGCTCCGCCGCGCGGCCGCGCAGCGTGCGCGGGCACAGGCCGTAGCGCGCCTTGAACAGCGCATTGAAGCGGCGCACGCTCGCAAAGCCGCTCGCAAAGGCGATCTGCGTCTGCTGCAGCGGCGTCTCGTCGAGCAGCCGTTTGGCGAGCAGCAGCCGCTGGGTTTGCGCGAGCTCGATCGGCGAAACGCCGAGTTCCGCGGCCATGACGCGGCGTAAATGCCGGTCGCTGACGCCCAGGGAGGCGGCCAAATCGTCGACGCGCGCACCGGAGAGCGCGTGCTCTTCGATGCCCGCCACCGCCGCCGCGACCAATCTCGACACCGCATCGACCGGCGCGATGCCGGGCGCGCGTTCCGGCCGACACCGCAGGCAAGGCCTGAAGCCGGCGCGCTCCGCCGCCGCCGCGCTCGGAAAGAACCGCAGATTCTCGCGCCTGGCGCCGCGCGCCGGGCAAATCGGCCGGCAATAGATCCCGGTGGTCGCCACGGCGCTGAAGAAACGGCCGTCGAATCGCCGGTCGCGGGCGCGCACGGCGCGAAAACAGATGTCGCCCGATATATTCATGGCAGCAGCTTAGCCAATTCCGCCGCCGAATACTCGCCGTTTTCGGACCTCGAATTTCCGCCGCCGCCGCGGCCGGATTCAATGCGCGCCGCGCTCCCGCAAGCCGAGGTAGCGGACGATCCCTTGGGCCGCTTCGCGTCCCTCGAAGACCGCGGTGACGACCAGGTCCGAGCCGCGCACCATGTCGCCGCCGGCGAAGATCTTCGGGTTGGTCGTCTGGAACGGATGCGTGCCGGCCGCCGCGACGCGCACGCGGCCGTTCGCGTGCAGCGCGATTTGTTGCCGCGCAAACCAATCGACCGGACTCGGCAGGAAGCCGAACGCGATGATGACCGCATCGGCGGGGATCGTCTCCTCGGTGCCCGGCACGACCTCCGGCATCCGCCGTCCGCGCGGCCCCGGCGGACCCAAGCACGTTTCGACGAGTTTGACGCCATCGACCCGGTCGCCGCCGACGATCTCGACCGGTTGACGATTGAACAGGAAGGTCACGCCCTCTTCCTTGCTGTTCTTGTAGTCGCGCCTCGAACCGGGCATGTTCTGTTCGTCGCGGCGGTAGGTGCAGGTCACGCCGCTCGCGCCCTGGCGGATCGCCGTGCGGTTGCAATCCATGCCGGTATCGCCGCCGCCGAGCACGACGACCCGCTTATCGCGCAGGTCGATGAAGCTCTCGGCCTCGGCGGCGATGCCGAGCTCGCGATTGATGTTGGAGATCAGGTACGGCAGGGCTTCGTAGACGCCCGGCAAATCCTCGCCGCCGAATCCGCCTTTAACGTATTTGTAGGTGCCCATGCCGAGAAAGACCGCATCGAACTCGGCGTCCAGGGTCTCGAAGGCGATGTCGCGGCCGACGTCGACGTTCAGGCAAAACTCGACGCCCATGCCTTCCATGATCTCGCGGCGCTTCTCGACGATTTCCTTTTCGAGCTTGAACGGCGGTATCCCGAAGGTCAGCAGGCCGCCGATGCGCGGGTAGCGGTCGAAGACGACCGGCTTGACGCCGTTGCGGGCGAGTACGTCGGCGCAGGCGAGGCCCGCCGGGCCCGCGCCGACGATCGCCACGCGCTTGCCGGTCGCCTTGACGTGCGACAAGTCCGGCTTCCAGCCGAGTTTCAAGGCCTCGTCGGTGATGTATTTTTCGATCGAACCGATCGACACCGCGCCGAGGCCGTCGTTCAGCGTGCAGGCGCCCTCGCAAAGTCGGTCCTGCGGACAGATGCGCCCGCACATTTCCGGCAGGGAATTCGTTTGGTGCGACAGCTCCGCCGCCTCGAACAACTTGCCGGCGTTGATCAGCGCCAGCCAATTGGGTATGAAATTGTGCACCGGACATTTCCATTCGCAGAACGGATTGCCGCAGGACAGGCAGCGGCCCGCCTGCTCGGCGGCCGTCTCGGCCCCGTACTCGGCATAGATCTCGCGAAATTGCCGCGTGCGCAGCTCTACGGCGAGCTTCTCCGGGTCTCTGCGCGGAATTTCCAGGAATTGCAGGTTCTTATCGGCCATTTTGCGTGTCCGCCCGCGCTCAGGCCGCGCGCCGCAAATTCTCCAGCAGCGAACCGATCGCCGCCGCCTTCGGCTTGACGACCCAGAATCTGCCGATATAACTGCGGAAGTCGTTGAGCAATTGTTCGCCCCAGACGCTGCCGGTTTCGGCCACATGCTGTTCGATCAGGCCGCGCAGGTGCTGCACGTGTGCGCCCATGCCCTCCGGCGAGACGCGGTGGATGTCGATCAGGTCATGGTTGTAGCGGTCGACGAAATCGCGCTCCATGTCGAGCACATAGGCGAAGCCGCCGGTGAAGCCGGCACCGAAATTGACGCCTGTGCGCCCGAGTATGCAGACGACGCCGCCGGTCATGTATTCGCAGCAATGATCGCCGCTGCCCTCGATGACGGTGAGCGCGCCGGAATTGCGCACGGCGAAGCGCTCGCCGGCCACGCCGGCGGCGAACAACTCGCCGCCGGTCGCCCCGTAAAGACAGGTGTTGCCCATGATGATCGTCTCGCGGGTGACGAACGAGGACCCCGCCGGCGGTCTCAGGACGATTTTCCCCGCGGCCATGCCCTTGCCGACGTAGTCGTTCGCCTCTCCTTCCAGGTGCAGATGCAATCCGCCGGCGTTCCAGACCCCGAAACTCTGCCCGACCGAGCCCTTCAAGGTGACCACCAGCGGCGCATCGCACATGCCGTAGTTGCCCCAGCGCCTGGCGATCTCGCCGGATACGCGCGCGCCGATCGAGCGGTTGAAGTTGCTGACCGCATAGCTGTAGGCGCCGCCGGATTTGGCGCCGATCGCTGCACGCATGTCGGCGAGCATCTTTTCGGCGAGCGCGCCCTTGTCGAAGGGCTGGTTGCGCGGATCGACGCAGTATTGCGGCACACTCGATGCCAGGGCGCCGCTCGCCAGTATCGGGGTCAAATCGAGCCTGCGCTGCTTCGCCGTCTCGCCGGCGACGACCTGCAGCAACTCCGTGCGGCCGATCAGTTCCGCGATGCTGTGCACGCCGATCGAGGCGAGAATCTCGCGACATTCCTGCGCGACGAATTTGAAGTAATTGATCACCATTTCCGGCAAGCCGATGAAGTACTTGGAACGCAATACGCCGTGCTGCGTCGCCACGCCGGTCGCGCAATTATTCAGATGACAGATGCGCAGATATTTGCATCCCAACGCGACCAGCGGCGCCGTGCCGAAGCCGAAGCTCTCCGCGCCGATGATCGCCGCCTTGATGACGTCGAGCCCGGTCTTCAAGCCGCCGTCGGTCTGCAGCCGAACGCGGTGGCGCAAATCGTTCGCGCGCAAGGTCTGGTGCGTCTCGGCGAGTCCGAGTTCCCACGGCGTACCGGCATATTTGATCGACGACAGCGGGCTCGCGCCGGTGCCGCCGTCGTAGCCGCTGATCGTGATCAGATCGGCGTAGGCCTTGGCGACGCCGGCGGCGACCGTGCCGACGCCTGGTTCTGCGACCAGTTTGACCGACACCAGGGCGTGCGGATTGATTTGCTTCAAATCGAAGATCAACTGCGCCAGATCCTCGATCGAGTAGATATCATGATGCGGCGGCGGAGAAATCAAGCCGACGCCGGGGCGTGCAAAACGCAGGCGCGCAATCATGTCGTTGACTTTGTGGCCCGGCAGCTGTCCGCCTTCGCCGGGCTTCGCGCCTTGCGCGATCTTGATCTGCAGTACCTCGGCGTTGATCAAATATTCTGGCGTCACGCCGAACCTGCCGGAGGCGACCTGTTTGATCTTGGAATTCTTCTCGGTGCCGTAGCGCACCGGATCCTCGCCGCCCTCGCCGGAATTGGAGCGCGCGCCGAGCCTGTTCATGGCGATCGCGAGCGCCTCGTGCGCTTCCGGCGACAGCGCCCCCAGGGACATGCCGGCGCTGTCGAAGCGCGCCAATATCGCGCTCAGCGGTTCCACTGCCTCGAGCGGGATTGCCGCGGCCTGCGCCCGCAGCTTCAACAGGTCGCGAATGCATGAAACCGGCCGTTCGTTGACGAGGCTGGCGAATTGCAGATACTGCGCGTAGTCGCCCGTCATGACCGCCGCCTGCAGCGTCGCGATGACCTCCGGGTTGTACATGTGGTACTCGCCGCCGTGCATGTATTTCAACAATCCGCCCTGCTCGACGTTTTCGCCGCGATCCCAGGCACGTCCCGCCAAATACCTCGCGTCGTGCTCCAGATCGTCGAAATCCGCGCCTTGAATGCGGCTCTCCGAGCCCTTGAAGCACAGATCGACGACGCTCGAGTGCAAGCCGACGATCTCGAACAGCTGCGCGCTGCGGTAGCTCGCGATCGTCGAGATTCCCATCTTCGACATGATCTTGAACAGTCCCTTGCGGATCGCGCGGCGGTAGCTGCGGCCGATTTCCTGGCGCGCGTCCGCATCCATTTTCAACGCGCCCTTGCGCATCAGATCGAACAGCGTCTGATAGGCGAGATACGGATACACGGCGGTCGCGCCGTAGCCGATCAAGCACGCAAAATGATGCGCATCGCGCGCCGTGCCGGTCTCGACCAGAATATTGCATTTGCAGCGCAAGCCAGCCTCGACGAGGCGGTGGTGCACCGCTCCGGTCGCGAGCAGCGCGTGCATCGGCAGCTTGCCTGCGAGCAGATAGCGGTCTGACAACAACAGCACCAGCTTGCCGGCGCGCACCGCGGCTTCCGCCTGGTCGCAGACCGCGAGAATCGCGGTTCTCAGGTCCCCGGATTCGTCGTACTGCAAGTCGATGAACTCTTGCGGAACGCCGTCATCGGCGAGCGCGACGATCTGCCGCAGGGTGCGCTGCGAGAGGATCGGCGAACTGAGTACGATCTGTTCGGCGTGCTGCTGCGCCGGCAGAAATATGTTGCACTCGGGCCCGATCTGCGTCTGCAGCGACATGACGATGCTTTCGCGCAGGGAATCGATCGGCGGATTCGTCACTTGCGCGAATTGCTGACGGAAGTAGTCGAACAGCGACCGCGCCTGCTTCGAGAGCACCGGCATCGGCGTATCGTCGCCCATCGAGCCGACCGGCTCGCTCTCGTCCTCGGCGAGCACGCGTATGATCTCGTCGCGCTCTTCGGCCGAGACGTTGTACATTTTTTGATAGAGCGCAAGCGTGTCGCGGTCCATCGGCTCGGCGGCCAGGCGCGGATCGATCAAATCGGTCTGCAGATAGCGCACGCCCCTCTTCAGCCAGGTCTTGTAGGGGTGGCGGCTCTTCAGTAGATCGTCGATGCGCTTCGTATCCATGAGCTCGCCCGTTTGCAAGTCGAGCGCAAGCATCTCGCCGGGCCCGAGCTTGCCTTTCTTGACGACGTCCTCGGCGCGATAGTCCCAGACGCCGGCCTCGGAGGCGATCGTGATGTGCCGATTCTTCGTGATGACCCAGCGCGCCGGGCGCAGGCCATTGCGATCCAAAGTGCAGCAGGCGTAGCGGCCGTCGGTAAGGACGATGCCCGCCGGACCGTCCCACGGCTCCATGTGCGTCGCGTAGTACTCGTAGAACGCCTTGAGATCCGGGTCGATCATGTCGACGGACTGCCAGGCGGGCGGAATCAGCATGCGCATCGCGTGCATCGGATCGAGGCCGCCGACCAAGAGGAGTTCGAGCATGTTGTCGAGCGATTGGGAATCCGAGCCGCTCAGCGATACCACGGGCAGAATATCGCCGAGGTCGGGCAGCAACGGCGACCTGAAAAGCGGGCCGCGGGCCACCGCCCAACTGCGGTTGCCCTGGATGGTGTTGATCTCGCCGTTGTGCGCCAAATAGCGGTAGGGGTGCGCGAGCCGCCATTGCGGCAGCGTGTTGGTCGAAAAGCGCTGATGGAAAACCGCCACCGACGATTCTATCCGCGGATCCTGAAGGTCCGGATAGAACTGCGCCAGGTATTGCGGCATGACCATGCCCTTGTAGACGATCGTACTCGCCGACAAGGAGGGGATATAGAACGCCGGATCCTGCCCTTGCAACCGCTTCTCGCAGCGCCGCCGCGCCAAATAGAGCTTGCGGTTGAAGGTCGCCTCGTCGATCTCGCCGCGGAAGTTGACGAATATTTGCTCGATCAGCGGCAGGCTCTTCAGCGCTTCGGCGCCGCAAGCCGCCGGGTCGGTCGGCACTTCGCGGAATCCCGCCACGTCGAATTTCTCCGCCTCGAGTTCCAGGGTCAACAGCCGCCGCGCGCGCGCCACCGCGTCGGCATCGCGGCTTTGGAAAACGAGTCCGGCGCCGAATAGCGGCGTCAGCGAAAATCCGCATGCCGCGGCGGCCGCGCGCAAAAAGCCGCTCGGCATCTTCAGCAGCAGGCCGCAACCGTCGCCGGTCTTGCCGTCGGCCGCCACGGCGCCGCGATGCGTCAGCCGGTTCAGCGAACTGATGGCCCTTTGTACCAGCCAGTGACTCGGACGATCGTCGAGGTTGGCGATCAAGCCGAAGCCGCAGGAGTCCTTTTCGTAGGCCGGCCGATAAAGCCCCCAATCGACGGCGCGCGCGTCCGCACCTGCCGCGAGGCTCGAGGGAAAAGTGGGTTTGCAATCGACCATAGAGCTGCCCATAGCACCGCGCGCCGTACAGCCGTAGCCATAAAGCCGTTCAAAAACACCCGAATAAACCGGTTCGAGGCGCTCCATCGGCGCGCGCCGGGAGGGGCGAACGCCATGCCGCGCGCCCAAGTATGGATCTCATAATACCTAGCTAGCGGACACGGTCAATCGTTCCGTCGGCGGCCGGCGGTTCCTCGACGCCTGCCCGGTCCGGCGGCGGCCGGTTCCGCCGCTCAGATTCAGCCCGCGATATAGCGTTCGAGCTGCTCGATGTGCTCGGTTTGCTCCTGCAGTATCGCCTTGACCAGATCGCCGATCGACAGCATACCGACGACACGGCCCGCATCGACGACCGGCAAATGCCGGATGCGCTCATGCGTGACGACTTCCATGCAGTGCTGGACGGTGTCGCCGGGTGCGACCGTGATCACCGGCGAGCTCATGATGTCGGCGACCGGCGTGTCGTGCGAGGAGCGGTTCTTCAAGATGACTTTGCGCGCATAATCGCGCTCCGAAATGACGCCGAGCAGCGCGCCGCGATCCATCACGAGGAGCGCACCGACCTGCATCGTGGCCATGACTTCGATGGCCCGCAAGACCGAATCGTTCGGCCCCACCGAGAATAATTGATGCCCTTTCGCGTTCAACAGTTGATTGACGAATTGCATGCAACCCTCCCCCCCATCCGATCGAACTTCGGGTCTGCGCAGCGACCGCGCGCCCCTTGAATATCACTATACTCCGTGCGCATCGCCAGGAAGCACCACGATGAACGAATCGCCGATCGAGCCCCCCGCCGCGGCCATGCGCCCGCACCCCGTGCACTCCCCGTTCGGCGAGCGCATCGATCCGTATTACTGGCTGCGTGACGACAGCCGGGAAGACCCCGCGGTATTGGCGCATTTGGCCGCGGAGAACGCTTACCGCCGCAGCTGCATGGCGGCGGCCGCGGCGCTCGAGAACAGCCTGTTCGAGGAGATCGTCGCGCGTTTGCGACAGGACGACGCGAGCGTGCCGTATTTCAAACAGGGCTACTGGTACTACATGCGCTACGAGACAGGCCGGGAATACCCCATCTTTGCGCGCCGCAAGCAATCGCTCGACGCGCCCGAACAAATCATGATAGACGCCAACGAATTCGCCGCCGGCCACGATTATTACCAGATCGGCGCGCTGGAAGTCTCTCCGGATGCGCGGACCTTGGCCTTTTGCGAGGACATCGTCGGCCGGCGCGAGTACCGGCTGCGGTTCATCGACCTAGCGAGCGGCGCCATCGGCGCCGCCGCGATCGACGACGTCGAGGCCGATCTCGCCTGGGCCAACGACAGCCGCACTCTGTTCTACGTCGCCAAGGACCCCGAGACGCTGCTCGGTTTGTACGTCAAGAAACACCGCTTGGGAACCGATCCTGCGGGCGACGAATTGGTTTTCGAGCAGACCGACAAGAGCTTCTACACCGGCGTCGTCAAGTCCAAATCGGAGCGATTCGTATTCATCCACATGGAAAGCACCGTCGCCTCGGAATGGCGCTACGCCGACGCCGACGATCCGGCGCTCGGCTTCACGCTCTTCCAGGCCCACGAGCGCGATCACGAATACCAGATCGAGCACTGCGGCGATTGCTTCGTGATCCGCAGCAATTGGCAGGCGCCGAATTTTCGGCTGCTGCGCGTGCGCATCGGCGAGGAGTCGTCGCGCGCCGCGTGGCGGGAACTGCTGGCGCATCGGCACGACGTCTTCATTCACGACTTCGAGGTGTTCGACCGCTTTCTGGCGATCTCGGTACACAGCGGCGGCTTGCGCAAGATTCAAATCCTGCCGCTGCCTGCGCACGCGGCGGCGCCGGCGACCGCTTGCGGCGACTTGCTCATCGACGGCGGCGAACCGGCCTATGCGGCGGATCTCGGCGACAATCCGGCGATGGACACCGAGATCCTGCGCTTTACCTATTCGTCGTTGACGACGCCGACCTGCACCTACGACTACAACGTCAGGACCGGCGAGCGGCTCTTGCTGAAGCGCGATCCGGTGCAGGGCGACTTCGACCCGGCGCACTATCGAACCGAATTTCTGTTTGCGCCGGCCGCCGACGGCAGCCGCGTGCCGGTATCGATCGTCTACCGCAAGGGCCTCGTGCAGGACGGCAGCGCGCCTTTGCTGCAATACGCCTACGGCGCCTATGGCTTATGCGTCGATCCGCTGTTTTCGACGGCGCGATTGAGCCTCCTGGATCGGGGGCTTGTTTACGCGATCGCGCACGTGCGCGGCGGCCAGGAAATGGGCAGAGCCTGGTACGACGGCGGACGGCTGCACTGCAAGCGCAACTCGTTTTCCGATTTCATCGACGTCACGCGCCACCTGCTCGCGCAAGGGATTGCGGCGCCGGACAAGGTGTTTGCGATGGGCGGCAGCGCCGGGGGCCTGTTGGTCGCGGCGGTGGCCAACCTGGCGCCGCAGCTCTACCGCGGCATCGTCGCGCAGGTGCCGTTCGTCGACGTGCTGACGACGATGTTGGATCAGAGCATCCCATTGACGACCAACGAGTACGACGAATGGGGCGAGCCGACTCGGCGCTTTGACTACGAGTATCTGCTCTCCTACTCCCCCTACGACAACGTGCGCCCACAGGCCTATCCGGCGATGCTCGTGACCACCGGCCTTTGGGACAGCCAGGTTCAATATTACGAGCCGGTCAAATGGGTCGCAAAGCTGCGCGCCCTCAAGACCGATCGCCGTCCGCTGCTGCTGCACATCGACATGGACGCCGGCCATGGCGGCAAATCCGGCCGTTTCCAGCACTACCGCGAAACCGCATTGGAATACGCCTTCCTGCTCGATCAACTCGGCATCCGCGAATAGCCCGCGAATAGCCGCCGGCCGCCGCGGCCGGCCATGCCCCGGCGCTTAACGGTGTGCGCGGCGCCGAACCGGCGCGAGCACGACGCAGGGCTGAGCATTGGCCTTCAGGCGCCGGCATACGGAGCGCGCGCGCGCCGCGGAGAGTCCGGCAACCTGCAAGCGGTACAGACGTCCGGCCCGGGTCTTGGTCGCGCGCACGACCGGCTTCAAGCCGTGCAGAATCGCACGGTCGTGGGCCGAGAGGACGCGCCATCGCCGGTACGCCGCCGACGCGCCGGACTTGAAGGCGCCGAGTTGAATGGCGTATCCGCCGCGGGGAGCCGCGGCCTGTGCATGCGAGCGCGCTGCGCTTGGCGCCATGCTCGGCGCCGCGGCGCTCGGCGCAGCCGGCGGCTGCGTACCGGCCGGTGGTGGGCCGGCCGCTGGAGTGGTGCCGGCCGCTGGAGTG